>Ga0209406_1000016_pt1 | contig 247514 bp, 221 predicted proteins | sample COGITO_mtgs_1204_FD_184808 | JGI IMG/M metagenome (GOLD analysis project Ga0209406, IMG submission 184808) | Pelagic marine microbial communities from North Sea - COGITO_mtgs_120426 (SPAdes) (version 2) | ecosystem: Environmental > Aquatic > Marine > Epipelagic ... | reverse complement strand
TATATTTGCAAACAAATGTTAATCTAAAAAATAAAAGCATTATTAATTTTAATTTAAATTTTATCAAAATGAAAAAAGGTTTATTAAGTCTTTTGGCGGTTGCTCTAACGATTGTTAGCTGTCAAAACTATGACGATCAGTTTGCAGAGCTTACTGGTCTTGTCAACACATTGTCAACTGACGTAGCAGGATTGTCTCAGGTTCAGACTGATCTTGGAACTCTCAGCACATTGGTTGGTAGTTTGAAAACAGCAATTGATGCTGATTTTACTTCAATTGAAGGTGACATTGAAGAGCTTGAACAATTATTGACAAATGTTGCTGATTCGGAAGATTTAGGTAATGTTGTTGAACTACTAAACGGTCTACAAGAAAAAGTAAACACATTATTAGAAGCTGACGCTGTAATCAATCAAAACATAACTATTAATAATTCTGCAACACTAGAATATGTCGGAACATTAATAAATCATTCTGAAGATGACCCTAACGTTATAATTAACGGGTGGGTTCGTATTGATACAACTTTATTAACTGCTACTGAAACTACAGAAGCTAACTTGATAGCTGCAAAACTTGCAACTGTTTTAAATTATGTAGATCTTACTTCTGCAACTCCTATAACATTAACACATCTTGCATTTGTTGATGGAGATTACATAGTTACAGGTTCAGATATGGATGACGCTGCGTTGAGAACTGTTACCGGAGACTTGAATGCTGACCACGGTGGTGTTGCTCAAGCATTCGATTATTCACAACTTTCTTCTGTAGGAGGAAATCTTATTATGGATCCATCTGACGCTGCAACTGCTACATCTATAAATTTATTAAATGTTAATATCACAGGTACTGTAAATCACGGAGGTGGGGCTGGTTTATTGACTTTCCCTAATGCTGACGTAATCAACCTAGGTACAGCTGGGTGGACAACTTTAGTTGCTGCCAAAGCAACTGACATTGACGCTGCAGGAACTGCTGCTAATGGAAATATTGACATTACGGCATTAGCAACTGCAACAATAGATATAGGTTTAACTACTGCAACTGGAACTTTAGACGTGTATGCACCTTTATCTGTTTTCAAAGCAAACTCATTAGTTACTGTGACTGGTAATAGTTCTGTAACAGCAGTTCAGTCTTGGTTTAATGAATTAACTACTCAGACGGGTACACTAGATGTTGACGCGACAGTTGGAGCTTATGGAAAATTAGCTAATATTACTTCAGCTACTGATTTTGGTTCAACTCCAACTCCTGGTCTTTCAGCTCTTGCTAGTACAACAGCTGCAATCACATGGAACCCTGTTGCAGGAGTAATCAACTGGGATGGACTTGATGTTGATGCTGGAGGTAGTATTATATCTACTACTGCTTCTGTAGTTACAGTTAAAGCAATTGACAATTTCACTCAATTGCCTGATGCTAAACACATAACTTTAGATGGTCAAAATGCTGATGTTGCAATATCAGACGGACTACTTGATGTAACAACCAATCTAACTGTAAATAAAGACACTACTCTAGCAACAATGATTGAATTTTCAACTGCTGCAGATTTTGTAACAGCTGACGAGGCATTAAGAACTGTAGCTTTATCTGGAGTAGATACTGTAACTATAGCAGATACTGCTATTACTTCATTAGATATGGCATCTTCATTGTATATTGATCTAGCAGCAACTTCTAAAGTAGTTACTGCTACAACTAGCGGTGATATTATTAGATTCATTTCTGCTTCAGATGCTCTTGCAGCTTGGAATAACACTGCAAATGTTAAAGATGATCTAGAAGTTCTTTCTGGTGAAGAAGCTGTAACAGTAGATATTCAAAGTAGTTTATTAACAACTGTTGACTTGTCATCTATGAACAAAGTAAGAGTAGTTAATTTACCAGCTTCAAACGCTGCTTTGGTAACTGCAATTGCTCCTTCTACTGACAACTTATTAACTGCTGGTGCAAACCCTAGCATTACAATTGAATTCTCAAGTACAGTTACTTACACAGAGGCTACATTAAAAGTTGCTGATGGTGTAAACGCAACCGTTGAATTTATAGAAGGTCACTTACACGCACCTGGTGCTGCAACATGGGCTGATTATATTACTGCAATTTCTGTAGTTAATTCACCAGTTACTGTTTCATTGGACTTTGCAACTGTCATTGGTATTGATAACGCGGGTGCCGCTACAACTCATGCTGATATGTCTGCGGCCTTTGCTGCTGATGGTGCTAATAATGATAATACTGCTGATGGTAGAGGTGGTGTTGCAGACACTACAGTTAATGCGGGTGTAATCTCAACAGCTTTAGAATTGAGTATTATTTCGGCGACTGGTCTATAATAAATATATCTTTTTTTATAATATTAAAACCCCTCTTTACGAGGGGTTTTTTTATTTGAGTTTTAATAATACGATTATGAAACTCAACTTCAACACCAACTTGGGCAGTATCAATTGTCATTCTAGTAGAAAAAGTACTTGTGAGTGAGTAGGATAAAAATCACCTAAAAGCATTCACCTATTAAATTTAATATAACCCACATGCTTTGGTATGGTTTTTTACTTTATTTCAATTTTGGAATTACTTAGCCCAACGTAGATTTTTTAATCGTCATATTTACGCATTAAGAACGTAACTTTTTTATTTTTGTAAAAATCTAATTTTTAATATTATGAGTGCAGCCCAATTTCAAACAACCCAACTCCCCAATTACATCATCCTAATACTTTATATCATTACTGGTTCTTTAGGTAATTTGGGTGCAATTGATATCCTAGCTCCACAATGGATTTACCTTGGTGCTGTCAATATATTAGCCTGCCTTTATCTTATTTTCAATACTGAATCAGCACAATTTGGATTGAGTAAACTTTCCAAGTCTATATTCATATATGTATATCTGTTTTATTTTATTTGGTCGGGCTTATCCTATTTTTATGCGATTAACCCAACAGAAACCCTTATAAACCTACCGAGGTTGGGCAATACATTCTTTGCTGTATTTTTTTGTTTTTTATTTCTTCATGGTTTAGAAAATAAAATTGTTTTCATTAGTAGGGTTTTTGTTGGATTTTTGGCTTTTGAACTATTTTCCTTTTACAGTGATTTGTTTACACAACTAGAAACTAGTGCTTTCAATTACATGAATCTTAAGGGTGTTGCAGGGAATAAGAATATAACAGCTGCTTCGATCGCATTTAAAGTTCCTTTTGTATTGTATTCAATTGTTACTGTTCGCAAAGGACTCTTAAAGCTCATTCTTAGTTTTCTATTGTTTACTGCTATTTTTGCTATTTCTATTTTGTATGCTCGTTCGGCTATTTTAAGTAGTTTTATGGTGTTTCTTATTTTTCTTATTTATTCTGTATTTACACTGTTATCTGACCGCTCTCAGTTTAAACAGAATTTGAAGAACCTGTCACTCACTATTGTTCCGTATCTTATTGCTGTTCTTTTAAATATAACCTTTACTAATTCTCAGAATAAAGGCAATATCGGTAGCCAATTAGGCGATATTGAGTTTACAGAGCAATCATCCAATGGACGTTTTCAATATTGGTCTGATGCTTCTGAGCACATTCAAGATCACCCTATTATTGGGGCTGGTTTAGGAAATTGGAAGATTGCATCAATTTCTTATGGGAAAGAACACGTTAAAGGGTATACGGTACCTTACCATGCTCACAACGACTTCATCCATGTCTTTGCTGAGGTTGGTATCTTAGGAGGCATTGCCTATTTAAGTCTCTTCGGTCTATTAACATTCTTTCTGTTCCGACTCTTGTATGTTCAGCGAAAAGAAGATGGCAACACAGACTTTTCACTCTTCCTATTGGTGTTACCTTTTGTTATTTACGGAATAGACGCCGGTTTAAATTTTCCAGTAGCACGCCCTTTAATGCAATCTGCATTAGCCTTGTACATGGGTCTTCTGTTATCGATCTACCTGAATCGTTTTACCTCCAAAGAAGTCAAACCCGTTTCACCGCTCTACACTAAATTTATTCTTGGATTATCTTTATTGTTGCTAATCCCAGGAATCATCATTCATATTTTATCTTTTCAATCCCTCACTCAACAAGGGCGGTTGCTCTATGAGTTTAATAATGCAACGTATAACCTAACCCTCGCCGAACTCGATGAAATTGAAGACGATTTTCCTAACCTAACCGAAACCGCAATGCCCATTAAGGCTATGAAAGCGCGTTATTTCTATTTGAATAACCAGAAAAAGAAAGCACATCAATACGCGCTTTTAGGAGCAAAAGATAACCCGCAAATCTTTTTTGGAGAAAACCTTAAGGCACAATTTTTCACATCTGAAAAACAAATTGATAGTGCTTATTATTATTCTAAATTGGCTTTCGAAAACCTGCCTAATAATATGCCGCATTACAATTTGTATATGAATTCTTTAGTGGCCAGAAAGGATGTGGTGGAGATGAATAAAACTTTTGAAACTGTTCGCGCTCTGGGTGGCGATACACCGCTGATTTGGACCATTTATTTACGCTCTTTAGCCAATGTAACGGGTTTGGGGGATACCATGACGATGAGCAAAGCCGCAGAAGCATTTAAATTATTTCCTCAAGATGATACTATTTTCAGCCTCTATCGAATTCTTACCTATGGTCAACAACGAGTAGTTCAGGCAGAGCAAGTCTATAAGCAAGGAATTGAGTTGTATAACGCCAAAGATTTCAGCGCTGCTTTTGACTTATTTAATCAAGCCTTTGATTTAGACCCTTTAGAATATACCTATGCTTTAAATTCTGGATTAGCACTTTATGAAGACAAACAATATCCAGAAGCTGTTAGTTATCTGGATAGAGTTCAAAACTCCCAAAAAGTTAATTTAAAAGAGAAAGCACTCCGCTATAAAGGCCTTGCATTGTACAGATCAGGTTCAACTGCGGAAGCCTGTGCAACTTTCCTGAAACTTATAAATATCTATCCAAAACGCATGTATAAACAGGAGCTTAACAAATATTGCACAAATTAAGTTTCTTTTTAACTTAAAATCAAGTACATTTGTTACTTAGATTAAATGATTAATAGTGCTTAACAAACTGATTACCTCAAAAACCCGCTTACGCCTGCTGATAAAGTTCTTTATCAGTCAGGCGAATCGTGGTTATTTGAATGGATTAGCATCCGAGTTTAATGAATCTACAAACTCAATCCGCAAAGAGCTGAATCATCTTTCAGAGGCTGGATACTTAGAAAAATACAAAGACCATAATAAAGTTGGCTATAAGGCTAACACAGCACACCCCTTGTTCGACATCCTTCAAAAGGTGGTGTTTAAGCATTTAGGCCTTGAAGAGATCGTAGAGCGTGCCCTAGAGCGCATGGGGCCAGTTCAAAAGATATTACTAGTAGGCGATTATGCCCAAGGGCTTGATTCTGGAACCATAGATGTCCTGCTAATTGGTAACCAACTCAATACGGAATACATTGACGCTTTAGAGGAGAAAGTGGAAGGTTTGATTGACCGAAAGGTCAATTTCTATTTGGCGACCAAGCCCAATCCGAATCAAATGAGTATCTTATTGTATGAAAATAGTTAATATTTGTTGCATAGGAGTAGGATATGTTGGCGGACCAACCAAGGGTGCCTTAGCACTTAAATGTCCAGATATCAAGGTGACCCTAGTTGACGCAATTCAACAAAGAAAAGTCCCTAAGAATTCCAAAGATTTAGACCAACCCCCCATTTATGAGTCCTGTGCAAGAGCTAAGAAAAAAGCATACGACCCCAAGGTAAAAGAGACTCGAATTCCTTTAAATCCACTTACACTTTGGGAGGCTATAAATCAGTCTAGAGACAAAATAGAGGCTAAGTTTAAACATTGTGTTGCTCGTCAAGAATACCATTCAGCCCTAGAAAATTCGTTTGTAGCTGCCATTGTAACCAAATGGGATGAGTTTGTTCTCTACGATTGGAAGGCTATTGCGGAGAAAATGATGCTACCAGCGATGGTTTTTGATGGGAGGAATGTAATAAACACAAATAAAGTAATTAATCAATATTATATTGGAAGATGACACCTAAACCAGATTATTTTACACATGAAACAGCCGTTATTGACGAAGGCTGTATCATTGGCTTTGGAACGAAGATTTGGCATTTTAGTCATATTATGCCTACCGCTATTCTTGGTGAACGCTGTAATTTAGGACAAAATGTTGTGGTTTCTCCAGGGGTAATATTGGGGAATAACGTAAAGGTGCAAAACAATGTTTCTATTTATACAGGTGTAATTTGCGAAGATGATGTGTTTTTAGGCCCTTCTATGGTATTTACGAATATTCTTAACCCTCGTTCTGCCATAGTACGTAGAGATCAATATGTAGAAACACGTGTGGAAAAAGGAGCTTCTATTGGCGCTAATGCAACCATCGTTTGTGGCAATACCATTGGAAGATTTGCGCTAATTGGAGCCGGAAGCGTGGTAACTAAACCGGTGCCTGCCTATGCTTTAATTGTGGGAAATCCGGCAAAACAAATTGGCTGGGTTAGTGAATATGGGCACCGTTTAAACTTTGATGATTACAATACTGCAGTTTGTCCTGAAAGTAAAGAAAGCTATAGATTAGAAAACAATAGTGTTATTAAAATATGAAAAATTTCATCCTCATAGGAGCTGCAGGCTATATAGCTCCACGACACATGAAAGCCATTAATGAAACAGGGAATAACCTGATTGCTGCCTATGATCCCTATGATGGAGTTGGAATAATGGATAGTTACTTCCCACAGGCACATTTTTTTACAGAGTTCGAACGTTTTGATCGTCATGTTGAAAAAATAAAAAGAGCAGGAACTGCAATTGATTATGTATCCATTTGTTCTCCAAACTACCTACATGATTCACACATACGCTATGGTCTCAGAATTGGCGCTGATGTAATCTGCGAGAAACCTATTGTACTTAACCCTTGGAATATTGATGCGCTAATTGAGTTAGAGGGAGAGTATAAAAACGAGGTACATACTATTCTTCAACTAAGGCATCATGAGGCCATCTTAGAATTGAAAAATAAAATAATTAATGGAGAAGTAGATAAAGTATATGAAATCGATTTAACCTATATCACCTCAAGAGGGAATTGGTACTATACTTCCTGGAAAGGGAATGAAGAAAAATCAGGAGGGATAGCCTCTAATATTGGGGTTCATTTTTTCGATATGCTTCAATGGATATTTGGCCCTATGGAACAGGCAACAGTTGATATAAAAACTAAAGACACCAATTCTGGGACTTTGCAATTCAAACAAGCCAAGGTGAATTGGTATTTGAGCATCAATGCAAATAACTTGCCTCAACAAGCAAAAAAAAATGGGCTTTCAACATTCAGAACCCTTTCAATAGAAGGAGAAGAAATTGAGTTTAGTAAAGGATTTACAGACTTACACACTGTAAGTTATCAGCATATTTTGGATGGAAAGGGTTATGGTTTAGCTGATGCAAAGAATTCTATAGAAATAGTTAGTAAAATAAGAAATCAAAAATAATGGAAATCAAAGATTCAAAAATATTAGTAATTGGAGGTGCAGGATTCATTGGGAGTTTTGTGGTAACGGAATTATTAAAGTATCCAGTCAAAGAAGTTGTTATTTATGACAATTTTGCACGTGGAAATAAACAATATCTTGAAGAGCAATTAAAAGATGAACGTTGTAGTATTTTCCCCTTTGGAGGCGATATTCGTGAAACAGATATTTTAGATACAGCAGTTAAAGGGAAAGATTATGTAATAAGCTTGGCAGCCATGTGGTTGTTGCATTGTAAAGATTACCCTAGAACCGCTTTTAATGTTAATATTGCAGGTACTTTTAATGTATTTGAAGCCTGTGTCAAGCATAATATTAAAAAATTAATTTGGTCTTCTTCAGCGTCTGTGTATGGTGATGCAGTAGAGTTGCCAATGACTGAAGATCATCCTTTTAATAATAAAAATTTCTATGGTGCTTCAAAAATTGCAGGAGAAGCAATGGCAACCGCTTTTAATGACAGGTATGGGTTGAAAATTATAGGTCTGCGCTATATGAACGTTTATGGCCCACACCAAGATCAAACCGCTGCCTACACGGGTGTAGTTCCAATAATGCTAAATAAAATTGAAGCGAACGAAGCACCTTCTATCAATGGAGATGGGTCCCAAGCCTACGACTTTGTTTATGTAGAAGATGTTGCTCGCTCTAATGTGCAAGCTCTATTAAGTGATCAAGATTTTGGAATGTATAATGTAGGGACAGAAGTTCAAACAACAATTAATGAATTGTGTGAGCTGATTTTAGAATTGAAAAAATCAGATTTAAAAGTGCAATACAACCCCTACTCAGAAGACGATGCAAGGGCTATGGTTAAGAATAGAATTGGATCAAAAGTTAAAGCAGAACAAGATCTTGGATTTAAATATAAGTTTGAATTAAAAGAAGGTCTTCAAAAGCTAATTGAATGGCGAATCACTTCAGGTTTAGATAAACAAAAAAAATTATGAAAAATATAATTTTTTTCGACGGAGTTTGTAATATGTGTGACTACATAGTTGAATTTGTTTTGAAACATGATCATGACGAGTTTTTTAAATTTTCATCTTGGCAGTCAGATTTTGCAATAAATTACTTTAAAAAAAACAAAATTGATATCACACTAGATACAGTTATTCTTCAATACGAAAACAAAATATATTTTCGCTCTGATGCTATAATTTTAAAAAACCTTGAAGGTTACCCCCGTTTTTTAGGTTATAGAATTAGTTTTTTACCAAATTTTTTAGAGATTTTTGCTATTCAGTATTTGCTAAATACAGATATTATTTTTTTGGTAAGAAAACTATATGTAAGATCCCAAATCAAAAAGACTTAAAACGTTTTTATGATTAATTAAAAAAAAATTGCCAGGAAATTCACTCAAGAGTTAGCCAACATCAAATAATAAAGAAGATAGGACTTTGAAAAAAGTAGCAATTATAGGAGGAGGAGTTATAGGCTTAGCAATAGCTTATAAATTAAGTTTGAAAGGCACGAATGTTCATGTTTTTGAAAAAGAAGAGGCTGTTGGATTACATCAATCAGGTCGAAATAGTGGAGTATTGCATTGTGGTCTTTACTATCAACCTGGTTCATTGAAAGCGCAACTTTCGGTTAATGGAATTCGTGAAATGATTGCTTTTTGTGAAACACATTCCATTGCTCATGATGTTTGCGGAAAAGTTGTTGTAGCGACAACCGATAAAGAAGTACAAGCATTAGATCAATTAGCCAGTAGAGGAAATGAAAATGGATTGACTGGACTCAAGTATCTTTCATCAGAAGAGTTGAAAGCTCGAGAACCTTTTGTTCGTGCAGAAAAAGCATTATTAGTTCCTGAAGAGGGTATTGTTGATTATACAGCAGTAATGAAAAAAATGGTCGAACTAATTCAGGAAAATAATGGACAGGTTTCCTACACTACCAAAGTGAGTTCAATTGATCAGTCAGGCAAAAATGAGGTTGTACTTTCAACGTCAAAAAACACCTATACTTTTGATTATTTAGTTTCGTGTACAGGGTTATGGAGTGACAAGACCTACACTAATTTAACTCATCAAAAGCCTCCATTACGAATTGTACCTTTCCGTGGAGAATACCTGAAGTTTAAACAAGGCTTTGAAGACCGGATTAATCATCTGGTATATCCCGTACCAGACGCACAATTCCCATTTTTAGGTGTTCATTTTACACGCATGATTGATGGAACAAGAGAAGTTGGTCCGAATGCCGTTTTGGCGTTAAAGAGAGATGGTTATTCAAAATCAAGCTTTTCATTAAAAGACAGCTATGAATCATTAACTTATCCAGGTTTATTGCGTTTTATTGGGGATAATTTTAGTTTTTCTATAAACGAATTTAAGTCATCTTTATTCAAGAAAGATTTTATTTCAAAAGCTCAAAAAATGATTCCTGATGTAGATGCTTCCATGTTAGAAACTGGACCATCTGGAGTCCGAGCGCAAGCAATTTCTCGAGAAGGAAAATTACAAATGGATTTTAATATTATTAGAACAGGAAGACAAATACATGTCCTTAATGCACCGAGTCCAGGAGCAACAGCATCCTTGGCAATTGCATCACATATCATAGAAAACTATTTATACAAACACTGATGGAAAAAAGAATCATCCCTATATCGCTCCCAGTTACCGGAGACGAAGAGTGGCAAGCTCTAAAAGAACCTTTAGAAACAGGATGGTTAACCGCTGGACCTAAAGTCCGTGCTTTTGAAGATGCTTTTGCAGAACGTCACCAGGTTAAGTATGCAATTGCGGTAACTAGTGCAACTACGGCTTTGCATTTAGCTCTTATAGCTCTAGACATCAAGGCAGGTGATGAAGTAATTGTTCCTGCCTTTACTTGGGTTTCTACTGCAAACGTAGTTTTGTATCAAGGAGCTGAAGTTGTTTTCTGCGACATTGACCCCACCACCTTTAATCTTGATCCAAGGAAACTTAAAGACAAAATTACATCCAAAACCAAAGCAATCATGGTCGTACACCTTTTTGGTTTGTGCGCACCTATGGATGAAATTAAAACAATTGCGGGTGATATTCCTTTGATTGAAGATGGAGCTTGTGCTGCTGGATCAGCTTATAAAGGATTACCAGCAGGTGGTTTGGGTTTGATGGGGTGCTTCTCTTTTCATCCTAGGAAATCGATTACTACTGGAGAAGGAGGAATGATCACTACTAATGATGATGTATTGGGAGAGAAATTACAAATTTTAAGAAACCACGGTGCTTCTATTTCAGAAGAACAAAGACATCATGGTGTAAAGCCATATATTTTACCCGACTTTAATGTTTTGGGATACAACTATCGAATGACCGATCTACAAGGTGCAATAGGAGTTGTTCAATTAAAAAAACTAGATCAATTTATTAACGAGCGCGCTAAGTGGGCTGACTTTTATAAAAGAGAATTAGCATCTATTCCATGGCTTTCTCTTCCAAACTTTTCGGATGATTACAAACACGGCTGGCAAAGTTTTGTATTGTTAGTTGATGAGGAAAAAGCACCTTATTCTCGTAATGAAATTATGGAACGTTTGCAAGAAAAGGGTATATCTACAAGACCAGGGACCCATGCGGTTCACATGCTAGGTTTCTACAAGGAAAAGTATAATATTCAACCTCAAGATTATCCAGGGGCTCAAATTGCAAATGACAAATCAATTTCCATTCCTTTACATAATAGAATGGTCAAAGAAGATTTTGAATATGTAATTAAAAAAATGAAGAAAATATGAAATATAAGGATAAAATAAAAGGCCTATTTAAGGAAGAAATATTTTTTGAAGATAAACTAATATTTCTATCAAATAGTTCAACTTTTGAGAATCAAAATCAAACAAACGACACATTCACAGAAAAATGGAAGGAATTAGACAGAAAAGTAGATAGTGAGGAATATAATTTTGAAAGCTACCAGAAAAAATGGTTTTTAGAGCTATATGGGTTTTCATCAGAAAAAGAGTTGGGCAATTTCTTGAAAGGGAAAATAATTATTGACGCTGGATGTGGTCTAGGGTATAAGTCTAATTGGTTTGCAAGTCTAGCACCTGACAGTTTAGTTATAGGCATAGATTTTAGTAACTCAGCTATTCTTGCTTCTAAGAAATATAAAAACGTTGAGAACCTTTATTTTGTTCAAGGAAACATTGCAGAGACAAAAATTAAGTTAAATTCAATTAACTTAGTTATTTGTGATCAAGTAATAATGCATACCGAAAACCCCGATTTAACTTTTAATCATTTATCAAATTTATTGACTCCTGATGGACAATTTTGTTGTTATGTTTATTCAAAAAAAGCATTGCCTAGAGAATTATTAGATGATTATTTTAGAAATGAAACGCATAAACTCACAAATGATCAAATTTGGGAGCTTTCTGAGCAGCTAACAGAATTAGGTAAAAGACTTCAAGAACTCAATGTAAAAATTAATTCGCCGGAAATACCGTTATTGGGTATTAAAGCAGGTGAATATGATATTCAAAGATTTATTTATTGGAACTTTATAAAATGTTTTTTCAACGAAGAATTAGGTAAAGAAACTTCTATTGCGACTAACTTTGATTGGTATTCTCCCTCAAATGCCAAGAGATTTAGTGAATCTGAATTTATTGAAATGATTAATAATAATCATTTAGAAATAGAATATTTTCACTCAGAGGAAGCATGTTATTCAGGAAGATTTAAAAAGATTCAGTAATTATGTGTGGAATTCTTGGTATTTATAATTTGGATGGAAAAGCGGTTGATGAAAATGTAATCGTAAAAATGGGTAACCAAATAAGTCATCGCGGTCCTGATGGAGAAGGTTTATTTGTCCAAAATAATATTGGATTTATTCATAAGCGTCTCGCAATTTTAGACCCCTCAGACAATGGTCAACAGCCCATGTATTCTAATGACGGTAAATGGATTGTAATCTTTAATGGGTGTATTTATAATTTTAAAGAATTACGAGAAGAGCTTATAGAAGAGGGTCACACATTCCAATCGGAAACAGACACCGAAGTAATTGTAGAAGGTCTTTCCGCTTATGGAAGTTCCTATTTTGAACGTTTCAACGGAATGTTTGCAATTGGCGCTTGGAATAGAGAAGAAGAGAAATTATATATTAGCAGGGATCGCTATGGCATTAAACCTGTATACTATTGGTTTAGCGGGAAAACTATTGTTTTTGCATCAGAGATAAAAGCGATTATAAAACATCCAGACTACGAAATGGGTGTTGATCTTGATGCCTTAAATGAATACTTTACTTTTCAAAATATTTTTTCATACAATACTTTATTTAAAGGAGTAAATATGCTTCCCCCTGCAAATACTGTAGTAGTAGATTGCGAAACTAAGTTTGTAAAACATAATTCTTGGTGGGATTATGATTTTTCAAAAACAAAAGATGCAATGAGTTTCGATGACGCCAAAAAACAAACAAAGGAGTTGTTTGAACAAGCAGTAACAAGACAAATGGTTTCTGATGTGCCTGTTGGAGCTTATCTCTCTGGCGGTATGGATTCTGGATCAATTGCATCAGTTGCCTCCAAGCAAGTTGATCGACTATCGACATTTACCTGTGGTTTTGATATGAATGAAGTGACTGGACGTGAAGCTAATTTTGATGAACGTCGTGATGCAGAACTAATGGCAAACCATTTAAAGACAGAACAGTTCGAACAAGTAATGAATGCTGGAGATATTCGTTGGTCTTTGCCCAAGCTGGTGTATCATCTAGAGGATCTAAGAGTCGGAATGTCTTACCCTAATTATTATATCGCTCGATTGGCCTCAAAGTTTGTTAAAGTCTGTTTACAAGGAACCGGTGGTGATGAGCTATTTGGTGGCTACCCTTGGCGCTATTATAAAGTATTCGATTCTTTAAGCCAAGAAGATTTTTTTGATCAATACTATGATTTCTGGCAACGTTTAGTTCCCCTTGAAGAAAAGTCAGCATTGTTTTCCAAAGAAGTCATTGATCAAATTGATTTGAATGCCCCAAGGCAAGTTTTTGAAAGGGTCTTTACATTCAACGATAAATTAAAATACGATACTCCTCAAGATCACATTAACAACTCCTTGTATTTTGAAATAAAAACCTTTTTGCCAGGGTTGTTTTTAGTAGGAGATAAATTATCTATGGCTCACGGTTTGGAGGAACGTTTCCCGTTTATGGATAATGATTTAGTTGATTTTGCCATGCAAGTACCCGTTGAACACAAATTGGGAGATTTAAAAAAAGAAATTGATAAAATTGATGAAAATGTAGAAAGCAAGAAAAAGGCATATCGTGAACACGATGACGGGAAAAATGTTTTAAGAAAGGCCATGCAAGATTATATACCAGAACAAATACTAAATCGAAAAAAACAAGGTTTTTCTGCTCCCGATGAAAATTGGTATCGTGGAGAAAATGCTGATTATATAAAAGAAATTTTATTGCATTCAGATACAATGTGCACAGAATATATTAATGAAGATTACATAAAAAAAATAGTTGATGAGCACCTTAATGAGGAAAAAAATCATCGGCTTTTGATTTGGTCTTTTCTTAATTTTGAGTGGTGGTGTAGAATATTTTTAAAAAATTGAATAAAACCTAATGAAAGCTACTTTAACTATTTTAGATCATACTAATTTTGAGGAATACAATAAATTTGTTCTTCGAAATCATAATTTTTTGTGGTATGTTAGCTTATTCTATAAGAACTTCTTTACCGAATACTTAGAAGCAAATTCAATGTATTATATAGTCCTAGTAGGTCAAAAAATAGTTGGTTGCCTTCCTCTTTTTGAAAAACAAAATGCTAAATATGGAGCCGTATTAAATTCTTTACCTTTTTATGGGAGTAATGGATCTTTTCTCCTAGATGATTGTTTAAACTATAAAGAAAAAAATGAAGTTATGTCAATGCTTTTGTTAGAAGTTTTAAGATATTCAAAATCAAAAAACATAGCAGCCTTGACCCTAATTACAAACCCTCTAGATGATTTTTCTCTAAAATTTTTGGAAGGTAACTTTAACTTTACCTTCAAAGACCATAGAATTGGTCAATTGACAACTCTTCCTGAAACAAAGGAAACTTTAATTCAAGCATTCTCAAACCCGAGGCCAAGAAATATAAGGAAGGCCATAAAATCGAATATTTCCATACGAATTAGTAATTCTAGAGATGATTTTGATTTTTTAATTAAAACACATCAAGAAAATATGCATAGTATTGGAGGAAAGTCAAAAGATGCTTCTTTTTTCAACTTGATTTATAAACAAGAAACCAAAGCGAGATATAAATTATATGTAGCAGAAATTGACGGAAAAAAAGTAGCTGCTCTGCTACTATTCTATTTTAATCAAACTGTAGAATATTTTACACCATGTACTCTTAATGAATTTAGAAATTTACAGCCAAGTAGTTTATTGATTTACGAAGCCATGAAAGATGCTATCGATGATGGATATTCATATTGGAATTGGGGAGGGACATGGGAAGAGCAAAAGGGAGTGTATGATTTTAAAAAAAAATGGGGCGCAATTGACAAAAAATATTATTACTACACTAAGGTTTTTAATAAAGATTTAAAAGAATTATCTTCTGATTTTCTTTTGAATTCTTACCCTTATTTTTACACTATACCTTTTAAATATTTAAAATATAAATCATGAAAAAAACCAAGAAAGCAATTTTATTTGGCACTTCAGGGCAGGCAGAGGTTATGGATTTTTTGTTGACTATTGATAGTGAATATGAAATTGTAGCTTTTACTTCAACTTCAGACTTCATTGATAGTGATCAAATCTATGGAAAACCTTTAGTCCCATTTGAAAAAATAGAGGAACAATACCCTCCAGACAGATATGAAATGCACATAGCTGTTGGATATAATGATCGTAACAAGACAAGGACAAAGTTTTATAATCAAGCAAAGAAGAAAGGATATAAACTTTTAACTTATGTGAGTTCGAAATGTACAAATTACGCTAAGAAAATAGGAGATAATTGTTTCATTTTTGAGGATAATACCATTCAACCTTTTGTAGAGATAGGAAATAATTGCATTCTTTGGAGTGGAAATCATATAGGACATCATTCAATAGTAAACGATAATGTATTTATCTCGTCACATGTTGTTATTTCGGGTCATTGTAAAATAGGAGAATACTCTTTTTTAGGAGTGAATTCAACCCTTAGGGATAGTATTTCTATCGCAAGGGATACAGTTCTTGGTGCAGGATGCCTTATTGTTAAAAACACAGTAGAAAATAAAACTTATATTGGAACAAAAGCAACTCCTTTTCCCTCACGATCATGAATTTAAACAAAATAGAAAAGTTATATACTCAAAATCTTGAGACCTATGGAATCGATTCAAGAGCTGTCGGTTGGAATTCTCCAGAGTCTCAGAATTTAAGATTTGAAAAACTTATGTTTTTAGTTGAGAATAATTCAAAACCCTTTAGCATAAATGAATTAGGATGTGGATATGGAGAGTTGTATAAATATTTAAAAAAACATAAATTTAATTTTGCAGAGTTTAACGGTTATGATATCAGTCAGCCAATGTTAGATTCATGTAAGGATTACCTCATGAATCCAAACAACCTATTTCTTTACAATAGTTCAAAATTAAGTTCATCAGCAGACTATTCAATTACATCGGGAATATTCAACACTCCTTTTGATTATTCAGAAGATAAATGGAAAAAGTACATTAAGGATACGATTGTTAATTTGTATGATAATTCATTAAAAGGGATCGCATTTAATTTTTTGACTTCCTACGTAGATTTTCGATCAGAGAGTCTTTATTATCAAGATCCTGCTGAAATGTTAGCTTTTTGTCTAGAAAACTTCGGAAAGAATGTCAAATTAATTCATGATTATCCACTTTATGAATTTACGATATTAATATTTAAAAATCAAGCCTGATGTTTCTTCTTAATAAGCATACTATTTTTTATTTTCCTTTAGCTGCTTTATTTATTTTAGAGTTTATTTTTTTTGATGAAATATCTCAGAACCGAAAATTTTTTCTTGTTGAATTTGATGGGACCATGCACAAAAAAGCTTGGTATTCAGGGATTTTAGAGCAAAGAGTATTATCAAATAGGATGTGGAGAATACAACTGATTCATAAAGATATTCTTTATGATAAGGAGATAAATGAAAAGGATATGTTATTTACGAAAGCATTGTTCAACCATTTTGCCATTAAACAACATATAAACCCAAAAGATATAAGAGCGATTTTAAAAATTAAATTGATAGAGCTTCCCTATTCTTTTAATGGTAATGTTATGCCTTGGAAAAAAAGCCCCTGGATAGATTTTATTAGCTTTGACAACACAAAAGACAGTTTAAGCATTTTGAATGCCAAAAGTTATCAAGAGTATTTTAATAACATCAACTCACTTGAAGCTTTAAAAAATATTTCACCAATCACATATGAATAAGCAGCATTGGAAAAAGGGAGGTTTGATTTATGAACCCAATAAGGATCTTTATTGGCAAAGAAGTCATGCTGCTATTCCAACATCATTGTTTTTGGGAGGCGATTTGATGCGTACTTACTTTTGTTCAAGAGATGAAGAAAATAAAGCTCATATAGGTTTTTTTGAGTGGAGTATTTCAACAAAAAAAATCTTGTTTGCTTCCAAAAGCCCTATAATTAGTCCAGGCGAATATGGCTTGTTTGATGATCATGGCGCTCAAGTAACAAGTGTTGTTAGACACGGAGATAGCGTTTATTTATATTACTTAGGATGGAATCCTGGTTTGAAAAAACCCCTGTTTTATACAGCTATTGGATTAGCAATTAGTTTGGATGGAGGAATTACTTTTAAAAAATATTCTGAAGCACCGATAATGCAAAGAAGTAAATATGATCCTTGGATGGTGTCTGGTGGAACAGTTTTAAAAGAAAATGACTTATGGAGGATGTATTATTTATCGGGTCAAAAAGTCACTTTCAACGATTTAGGAGTAGTCTCTTATTATGATATAAAGTATGCGGAATCTAAGGATGGTATTCATTGGAATAGAGAAGGAAAAGTCTGTTTGCAACTTGAAGAAGATGAGTCTAATATTTCCAGAATGTCAATTATAAAGGAAGATATATATAAGGCCTGGTATCCTTTTAAAAAAAAAGGAAAGGAATATAGAATAGGGTATGCAGAATCTATTGATGGAATCAATTGGGAAAGAAAAGATGATCTAGTAAAATTAGATCCTTCAAAAAAAGGATGGGACTCTAAGGCAATTGATAAAGTAGAAGTAATGATGATTGAAAACAAAAAAATTATGTTATATAATGGAAATGATTTTGGGCTTGATGGTATTGGGATAGCAACATTATAAATATGTTTATACACTTTAAAGAAATCAAGTACAATAACAAATCAACTTGGGAGGGTAAAAGAATCCTTACTTTTGATATTGATTGGGCATCAGATGATGTCATCTCAGATGTCATAGATTTATTAAATCAATACAATATTAAAGCAACTTTTTTTGTAACCCACCAAACACCAGTTTTGTCAAAAATAAGATCTAATAAAAATTTTGAATTGGCGATACATCCAAATTTCAACCCTATTTTAAATTTACAAGGGCAAAAAACAGTAAATCAAACTTTTGATGAAATACTTGAAATTGTTCCAGAAGCTATTGTATCCAGAAGTCATTCACTTACAAATAGTGGAAGATGGAATAGCATATATAAAGAAAAAGGACTTTGTTTTACAAGTAATTATTTCATGTATTTAAATGAGGGTATTAAACCAATAAAAAACATCAATGAGGTTATCGAAATTCCAATTTATTTTGCGGACGATGCTTTGTTATATTTGAATGACAACAAATCAGATCTTATAATTCCAGATTTCAAAACCAAAAAAATCGAGGGTATCCAATTATTTCTATTCCACCCCATTCATGTCGCATTAAATTCTAATTCCTTGAAATCATATGATGATACAAGGCAATATCATAATGATTTCAATAAGATTTCTTCTTTACCTAAAGAACATATTGGTATAAGAGATGTATTAATAAATTTATTCAAATAGCGATGATTGAAAAAGAGCATATAAAAGAATATAACAAAAATGGAGTTGTAGTAATCAAGTCAATTCTTGACAGAAGTTTATTAGAAGATATCAAATTAGAAGTTCAGAATATTTTCGTTAAAGCTTTTTTAAAAAATAATATACTATTTGACCTCAAAGATGAAAATAGTTTTAACATGGCAATTTATAAATTATTTGAAATATCTTTTAATGATTTTCTGGGTTGTGCCAAAGCAGCTCAACATATTTTAAATATGAGTAATTTTGCATCATCAAGTATTATTAAAGAAATTTTAAATAAACTCGGACTAGAGCATCCATTAATCTGTGTTAAGCCGATTATTTTTTTTAATTCTAGACATTTAGCAAAAGAAGAAGCTCACTTTAAGACCCCAGCTCATCAGGATTGGAGAAGCATGCAAGGGAGCTTAAATTCTATTGTGTTGTGGATACCTTTAATAGACATTAATTCCGAACTGGGGCCAGTAGAATTTATTAAAAAAAGTCATTTAAATGGACTTAAAAAAACGAAAAATGGGAATTTATTTCAAAACATAAAAATTGATAAAAATTTAGAAAAAAAGTTTGTATCCATTCCAGTAGAAAAAGGGGACTTAGTTATTTTTTCTTCTTTCACTATTCATAGATCAGGTAATAATATTTCTGAGGGAATAAGGTGGTCTATGCACTTTAGATATAATGATCTTAATGAAAATTCATTTATTGAAAGAGGATTTCCTCATCCATATAAAGTATATCATCCTCAAAAAGATCTTATTCATAAGGAATTCCCCAATTTAATTCAACTTAAAAATACTTTTAATGATAAATAATCTTGAAGCACTCTACGACAAAAGGATCGTACTTTATGGTATGGGGTCTTATGGACTTTTCATTTATGAGCAAATTAAGTCAAACCCCAAGATTAGAATAGAGTTACTTGTAGATGATTCAAAAAACGAGCAGTTTATAGATAATAACCAAATAATATCTTTTGAAGATTTCATAAAATCAGACAGTAAGTATGATAAAATAATAATAACTACAAGTTATTATTCTGCAATTTTAGAAAAATTAAAAAAACATAATCTTTCTGGAGAGTTTTTGGATATTTTAAGAAGTGTTTCTAAAAGTGAGCTAACTACGTTTAAATATAAGAATAAAGAAATTGAGTTTTTTACACCAAATCTTTTAAGCGAACTATCTATAGAAAACCTTAATTTGACTGAGCCAGAAACACTCAATTGGATTGAAAGGTTTGATCAAAATAAATGTTTTTATGACATAGGTGCATCTAACGGATGTTATGGATTAATAGCATCAGCAATTCAAAAAATTGAATCCTATCTAATAGAACCAGATTATCAAAACTTTAACCTTCTTTCTAAAAATCTGGAGCACAATGAATCTTCACTAATAGGTAATGTAATGCCAATGTGTCTTGCAGTAGATTCTGAAAATGGAGTCTTAAATTTAAATAAGTTAGAGGATTATGAAGGAGCTCATTCAAAAGTTTTGGAAAAATATTTCCGAAAGGATATTAAGGAAATAACTTTTGAAGGAAAACAAAAAGTTTTAACATATTCGTTAGATAATCTAATAATGAATCATAAATTATCCATTCCTAATTATATTAAAATTGATGTTGATGGTGCTGAGTTTTCAGTTTTAGAAGGAGCTAAGATAACCCTAAACAGTGATTCTTTAGAAGAAATATTAATTGAAACCGAAGAAATGAATGAAATAAAATTAAATCAAATTTTATTAAAATTTGGTTTTAATTTAAGTGAGAAACACAGTATTAATGAAATTATGGGAGGAAAAATTAATGGAACTCATAATTACTTATTTAGCAAATGAAACAAATTGACGAAATAATTAAACAAATTGATTTAAACCTTCATGGGCTCAATGTTATAACTGAAGCAGCCTCAAAGGAATATCAGATAATGCCACTTTTGGCAGCAAAAGCAGGGGCAAATGTTATTGCTTTAGGTAAAGACACTAGCTATGGAAAATTTGATCAAATCAAAAATGAAATTGAGGAAAAGGCCAGTGAATTAGATATTAAAGGAAGAATAGCTGTGAAACCTCTAAAGGACTTTGAAAAATGGGAATGGGCAGATATTTTAACTAACTCTGGAATGGTGCGTCCCATAAATGAAAAAATAATAGATAAGTTAAAACCTACAGCAGTTATTCCACTTCTTTGGGAAACCTGGGAATTTAGACCATCAGAAATTGACATAAAAAGTTGTCAAAAAAGTAATATACCTGTAATTGGAACAAATGAAAGATATGAGTCAATTAATATGTTCATGTATCCAGGTATGTTAGCTATTAATATTTTAAATAATATAAGAGTTGATTATTCTTCAGACACAATTGCTTTACTAGGAGGGGGTTTGACAGGTACATTAATAGCAAATCACCTTAGTTCACTTAACAAATCAGTACTTTGGTTCGCAAATGATTATAGAAAAGATTTGACCGAACTAACCCCATTTAGTTACGATCAAATAGATTCCCTTTTTGTAGTAAACAATATAAAAGCAATATTACTTGCTGAACATGCAAATCCCCAGCAATTAATTGGTTCAAAAGGATTAATAGATCCAGAAAGATTAAAAAAATATCATAATTCCCCTGCAATAGGTCATCTATGCGGAAATATAAACCTAATCGAAGTATTAAAAAACGATCTTTTTATCTATCCAGAGAAGGTTGCAGAATTTGGGTATTTAAGTGTACTCCCGAATATTTTTGGCTCCACTCCTATGATCAAGCTTTTTGCTGGAGGATTAAAAGTTGGAGAAATAGCCTCTAGGGCTAGAATTTCTGGAGCATCAATTGAAGAAGCAATACAAGAAACAATCGATTATGGTATTGGACAAGATTTTCAAGGAGGATTTTTAAATTATAAACCAAAACTTAAATCCCTATGAAAAAAAATTTAACTGAAGACGAAGTAGACTTATTAAACAAGATTCTCTCTATTCAAAAAAAACTATGGTCATACACTTTAAAAAAATTTAGACGTATTAATCCAACGATGGAGGATATTACCGATTGGAAAGAAAAAGGTAAATTTCTATTTGGTGAAAAAAACATCACCGTTTATGATTCGTCAACCATAACAGGAGATGTTGAAATTGGGAAAAACACTTGGGTAGGGCCTTTCACAGCTCTTGATGGAACGGGAGGTCTTAAGATTGGGGAAAACTGTAGCATTTCATCCAAAGTAAATATAGTTTCTCACGACTCAATTAAATGGGCATTGAGCGGTGGTTTGGAAAGCTATGAGTATGCACCTATTAGTATAGGGGATAATTGTTTTATTGGAACAGGAGCATTTATTGGAAAAGGGATTTCCATTGGAAATAATTGTTTGATTGCTGCGAATTCAGTCGTAACAAATGATGTTGAAGATTACTCAATAGTTGGTGGAACTCCTGCCAGAAAAATAGGAGATGTTATCGTTAAGGAAAATCAAAAAATAGAATTAATATTCGATAATGACTCAAAAACAAAATAATAAAACTTCTTTTGGTTCAGACCATTTTATTCATCTTTCTATTTTAGAAAAAATTAAATCAAATGGTTTTAAATACGGTGTAAAAAAAATCAGTGGCTACAATGAAGAAAACTCGACTTACCCTATACTCTTTCATTATATACTTGCCTGTTTTTTTTATAAAACTGCAATAAATAATCCAAATAGAATTGGTTTTGTGATTACCATTATTTCGATATTTTTTTTCAATTTTTTCTTATCACATCTAATCGGTTTAGCTGATTGGTTTTTTATTCTAAAAGCTAACATACTATACTTAATATTTCCATTTTCATATATTTATTGGAATGCAAAAAATATGGGTTTGACTGCCAGAGGCTTTGGCCTTTTGATAGGGAATATTTTTACCTATTGTTTAGTGTTTTATCTAAAAGGGGATGGATCAATTACTTGGCTTATAATGATGACAGTGTTTTCTTTTACAGCACTATTAGGATCACAATTTGCATTTCAATATATTATTTTCACTTCACTTGTTACTTCTTTATTTGTTAGCCAATTACAATTATTAATTCCAGTTCTTACCAGTTTAATTATATTTAGATTTTTACTTCCAAAATTTTCAAAAGAATTTTTCAGAGGACAGTATAATCATAAAAGGAATTATGCCCTATACCTTGCTCCGATATATATATTAAAAACTCGGCCTAGCATCTACAGAGATTTCGTGTATGACTTCTGGATCAAATTAAGTCAAATAAAACGAGAAAAGGTTAAAACCTTTTATTATATATACTCTAATCCTATTTTTGAGTTGATCTACGGATTTCCTTTTTTATGGGTTTTTATCTATTACCTTTTAAAAAATGGAGCAATAAATAATTTAGAAACAATAGACTCGATAATAGCATCAAGTTTAGCACTTTTCTTTTTAATCAGTTTAAGACCTTTTAGGTTTTTAGGAGAACCACAGCGATATGTAGAATTTGTAATTCCATTGATTTCGATTTCATTTTTATACTATGTTCCTGATAATATTCAACTGGTTATTGCTTTGTTAAGCATAGCTTTTATTGCATTGACAAAATTCGTTTTTTATTCTTTCAAAGAGTATTCTAATCATGATCATGACGAAATCACCCATTTTCTAAAAAACAAATTTTCTAGAGAAACAATTATTTCCTCTAATGATTCTAATTTTTCTAAATTCTTAATTCCCTATTTCAATATAGTAAAGACAGACTTAACAAGACATTACAAAGACATTTTTGAATTCAATTTTTATCATAATAACAATTTTGCTATTCACAGTGTAAATGGTCTTTTAGAGTTTCACAAAATTCATAAAACAGATTTAATTATCATAAACCTTAAATTGTATTCTCAAGCAGACATTGATAAACTTCATTCTAAGCTTTACATAAAGGAGGTTAGGACCATAAATAATTATATTATTTACAAAACTTAATATGTTAAAAGGACTCACTAAAGATTTTATCTTGTATGGTATTGGAGGCGCTTTATCAAAGGCATCGTCCATTATTTTACTTCCCTTCTATACTTTTTATTTTAGTCCCGAAGAGTACGGCGTATTAGAGCTTTTGACTATAATCATAACCTTAAGTTCTATTATGGGATTACTTCAACTAGAGTCCTCCTTGTCTCGTTTTTTTTATGAGTATAAAACTGAAGAAAGAAAACAATTAATAACCACGTTATTTTTATTTTCTGGCTTATTGTCTTTTATAATAACAATAATCTTGTGGGTATTTGGAAACTCAATTAACATTTTAATTTTTGATACATTAGCTTACATTAGCGCATATAATATTTCTCTATTAAGTTTGCCGCTATTTTGTTTAAATAGCTTGTTAATTGTCATTATACGCTTTACGGAGAAAAAGCAAATATTCATTCAATCTCAAGGATTGCTTTTTTTGGCAAATTTAATCACCCCAGTTGTTTTAGTATATTTCTATGATTTTGGGATATCTAGCTTTTTTTGGGGACAATTTTTCGGATTGCTTTTAGCGGTTATCTTTATAACCTTAAGTTCAAAGAACGATTTTGGAAAAACATTTTCTATTAAGTTTATTGGACCCTCTTTGAAATACTCTCTTCCCCTAATCCCCGGAGTAGCTAGTGGTTGGATTAATTCTTATGGAAGTCGTTTTTTAATGATTTCTTTTTTGTCATTTAAAGAAATTGGAATTTATGCTGCAGCAATTAAAATAGCATCTGTTTTTCAGTTAATAGGTTCTGCATTTAGAATGACTTGGCCTCAATTTTTTTGGAAAACATTCAAAGAGGACAAGAATCATAAACAGGTGTTTAGAACTATTCATTATTGGATATCACTAATCATCTCAGCCGTAATAATTTTTTTCACAATTTTTGTAGCAGATGTTGCGTCACTTATTCTAAAAGAGGACTATAATAAAGCAATTACTTATATCCCTATGATAAGTTTTTCATTCCTAATACAATCTTTCTTTATTCAAATTGTGGGAGTTGGACCTTCAATTAAGTATAAAACAAAATTCAATTCCTATGCTTTTATTTTAGGCACTCTATTAAACCTTATAACACTAGTAATATTTCTACCAAAAATAGGCTTAATTGCAGTTCCGATATCATTCCTTATCAGTTCTTTAGTTTCATATTTTACACTATGGTATTTTTCCGAATTACTTTACAAAATCAATTTTTCTAAGCGAATAACAATACTTCATTTTTCATTGATTCTATCAATCATATTTTTTGTTTTATTTTACACACTTAGTTTACAGGAAAAATTACTGTTGTTTTTAGCCTCAATGCTTATACTTATATTTACGTCAAATAAAATCACTAGTAAAATTAAAGTTTTTTTAAAATGAAAATTCTAATAACAGGAGCTGCCGGATTTATAGGAGCCAATCTTTGCGAGTATATGCTTGAAAAAGGATATACAGTTGTTGGCTTAGACAACTTTGCAACAGGTCATGCTTATAATATAAAAGACTTTAAGAAACATGCTAATTTTTCCTTTATTGAAGGAGATATTCGAAATTTAGAAACTTGTTTGGAAGCAACTCAAAATGTAGTATATGTTTTACATCAAGCAGCACTGGGATCGGTTCCTAGATCTATTCTGGACCCAATAACATCCAATGAAGTAAATGTAAATGGGTTTTTGAATATGCTGGAAGCCAGCAAACATAATAACATTAAACGTTTTGTTTATGCAGCTTCATCTTCTACTTATGGGGATTCTAAAGCGTTACCTAAGATTGAAAAGAATATAGGCAAGCCCTTATCACCCTATGCGATTACTAAGTATGTGAACGAACTTTATGCGGATATTTATAGTTCAGCTTATGGGCTACAAACTATTGGCCTACGATATTTCAATGTTTTTGGAAGAAGACAAGATCCAAATGGAGCATATGCTGCCGTAATCCCAAAATTTGTTGGTCAGTTCTTAAAGGGAGAATCTCCTCAAATTAATGGAGATGGTTCCTTTTCACGAGATTTCACTTATATAGACAACGTAATTCAAATGAACCATTTGGCAATAGAAACCAAAAACACTAGGGCAATTAATCAGATTTATAACACGGCAGTTGGAGATCGAATTACGATTTTAGAAATAACAAAACTAATTCGTCAAGGACTTTCAAAATTTGATCCTTCTGTTGCAAAAATAGATATTAAATTTGGCCCTGGCCGGAACGGTGACATTCCCCATTCACAAGCGAGCATTAAGAAAGCAAAAAATTTATTGAACTACAATCCAAGTCACAACTTTGAAAAAGGCTTAAAAGAATCCTTAACTTGGTATTATAACAATTTAAAATAATGAACACCCCTAAAATCGCAATAATTGGACTAGGTTATGTTGGCTTGCCACTTGCTGCAGCTTTTGCATCTAAATATGAAGTGGTTGGTTTTGACATCAATACCAAAAGAATAGCGGAACTCAATAGTGGGATTGACGCTACAAACGAGCTGACAAAAGAACAGCTAAACAAAGTAGTCGGAGCTTCGTTGAAAATTACCACCACTTTAGAAGATATTTCGAACTGTACTACTTTTATAGTAACCGTTCCAACGCCTGTAACCCCGAGCAAAAGTCCGGACCTAACTCCAGTTGTCAAAGCAACCGAATCGGTATCTACGGTACTTAAAAAAGGCGATATGGTAGTATATGAGTCAACCGTATACCCGGGAGTGACAGAAGAAGTATGCGTTCCAATTCTGGAAGAAAAAACAGGATTAAAATTCAACGTTGACTTTTTTGTAGGGTACAGCCCAGAACGAATTAATCCAGGAGATAAAAAGCATACCATCACTAAGATTACTAAGGTAGTATCAGGTTCAAATCCTCAAACCCTTAAAGAACTTTCAGCATTATACGGTTCCATCATCGAAGCCGGAATATACGAAGCACCAACCATAAAAACTGCAGAAGCAGCTAAGGTTATTGAAAACACCCAAAGAGATATCAACATTGCCTTTGTCAACGAGCTGTCTATCATTTTCAGTAAAATGGGAATTGACACCAACGAAGTCCTTAAAGCGGCTGGCACCAAATGGAATTTTTTAAATTTCTTTCCCGGTTTAGTCGGTGGACATTGTATCGGGGTAGACCCCTATTATTTAGCTTTTAAATCGGAAGAATTGGGCTATACCCCAGAAATGATTTTAGCAGGACGAAGAATCAATGATTCTATGCCTACCTTTATTGTAAGTCAAATAGTGAAGCAGTTGATGAAGCAGAACAAAAATAGTCAAAATGCATCTGCATTGATTTTGGGCGCAACCTTCAAAGAAAATTGTCCAGATCTTAGGAATTCAAAAGTAGTTGATGTGTATCAAGAGCTTAATGAATTTGGTTTCCAAGTAGATATTTTTGATCCAGAGGCAGATGCTGAGGTTTTTCTAAAAGAATATGGCTTCGAAAAACTTAAAGTAATCTCAAACAAACAATACGATGTGGTAATTTTGGCAGTTTCACACCATTGTTTCAAGGCAATTAACCCAAAAGATTTAATAGTGAAACGAGGGATTGTATTTGATGTAAAAGGGTTTTATAAAGACCCCGACTTCTTATATCTTTGAAAGAAACCTTAATATTTAGGTAAATGTTGTGAGGCTTCATCTATTGTATAGCGACCTTTTATTATTCATAATAAACTAGGATTTTTCTTAAACTTACACTGTTTTAATTTTGCTTCTCCCGCTGTTTATGGACGTTTAATTTTATATACAGATAGTTTTAGGAGTCGTCAGTTTTGGTATGACAAAAAATCTACTTAAGAGCATTATAATTCTAATTTATTTTTAATTGAGACTATGGAAGAGTAACTTTGACTTATGCAAAAGCTAATCAGGATTACTACCATTCCTCTCTCTATTGAAAAACTACTAGAGAACCAACCCCGTTTTTTTAGCAAGTATTTCGATGTTACCTTAGTTTCCTCGGATAAAGAAAAGTTAGAGGAAATTGCAAACGAACAAGAGGTAAAATATTTTCCCTTAGAAATAACTCGAAAAATAACTCCATTACAAGACTTTAGATGTTTAATTCAATTGGTTAGTCTTTTGCGTCAAGAGAATCCTTATTTTGTTCATAGCCACACCCCAAAAGCAGGGATCATAGGCATGTTAGCAGCCTTTATTGCCCGCGTACCCGTGCGCATGCACACGGTTGCAGGCTTACCCCTTATGGAGGCCAAAGGCATAAAAAAAAGAATTTTATACGCCATAGAACGCCTCACCTACCGTTGTGCCACTCATGTATATCCCAATTCAAAAGGATTGATGGATTTTATACAAAAAAAACATCTAGCTGAAAAGACACCGCTTCAAATCATCGGCAAAGGATCTTCCAACGGAATAGATACCGATTATTTCAATCCTGATTTAATCACAGTGCAACGTCAAGATGAATTGCGCAAACAGTTGAAAATTGATCAAGATGATTTTGTCTTTCTATTCATTGGCCGTCTGGTGGGTGACAAGGGTATCAACGAATTGGTTGCAGCCTTCGAACAACTGGCAACAAAAACACCAAAGTTAAAGTTGCTTTTGGTGGGTCCACAAGAACCCGCACTTGATCCCTTGAAACAAGTTACTTTAAACACTATTGACAAGAATCCAAACATAATATCAACAGGCTACCAACAAGATGTACGTCCTTTTTTGAAAATGGCACAAGTCTTTGTCTTTCCAAGTTACCGAGAAGGCTTCCCTAATGTTGTGCTTCAAGCAGGTGCCATGGGTGTTCCTTGTATTGTTTCGGACATCAATGGGTGCAACGAAATCATAGAAGATAAAGTAAATGGTTTTTTGGTTCCTCCAAAGCAAATACAACCATTGGTTGAAAAGATGCAATTCCTTTATAAAGATGCAGAAAAGCGTACTATATTTATTGAACGAACGCAAACACTTATAGCAACTAATTTTGAAAGAGCCCAATATTGGAAGTTACTCTTAGATGAATATAAACTCCGAGAAAAAAATGTATAGTGCAATCAAACATTCACTGGATCGGATCTTAGCAATCCTCTTTTTGATAGGCACAAGTCCTTTGTTGGCCATCATTGCATTTTTACTTTGGATTCAAAACACCGGCACTCCCTTCTTCAGTCAAACTCGACCTGGGAAGCATGGAAAACTGTTCACCATCTATAAATTAAAAACCATGCGGGACACCCGCGATGATTCGGGCGACTTACTACCCGACAATCTTCGGATGACCCCCCTTGGCAAAATCATCAGAAAACTCTCCTTAGACGAACTCCCACAACTTTGGAACATCTTCAAAGGAGACATGAGTTTTGTAGGACCACGGCCGTTATTGCCAGAATACTTACCTTTATACTCTGAGGAGCAACAAAAGCGTCATCTGGCTAAACCGGGTATTACGGGTTGGGCTCAAGTGAATGGCAGAAATGCAATAAGTTGGAAACAAAAATTCGAATACGACCTTTGGTATATTCAACATCAAAGTTTTATCTTGGATATTAAAATATTAGGGATGACCCTTACTAAGGTTTTTAAGACGAAAGATGTAAACGCCACTGGTCAAATCACAATGGAACCCTTCAATGGAAACAACTAAATTTATTCTTATTGGTGGTGGAGGTCATGCACGAGTTGTATCGAGCATTATTGAAGCACAAGAAATTTATCAACTAGAAGCTGTTTTTGATTTAAACCCAAAGATTCAAACTTTGGACGGCGTTAGCGTATATCAAAAGTACAGTTCCGATCTATTCCCTAACGCTTCAGCTATTATTGCTATTGGAGACAATAGAATCCGAAAACAATTGGCACAAACAATTAATCATGTCTTTGGTGTACTTATTCATCCCTCAGCAAGTTTGGATCGTCTCAGTTCGGTTGAAGGGGGATCTGTTGTTATGCAGCGTGCGGTAATTCAACGAGGAACTCGGGTAGGGAAGCATGGAATCATCAATACGGCAAGCAGTATTGATCATGATTGTGTTTTAGGAGATTTTGTTCATATCGCACCCAATGCTACCCTCTGTGGTGGTGTTGTAATAGGAGACGAAACGTTTGTAGGAGCAGGAGCTGTTGTTTTACCGCAAATTAAAATTGGTAAACGAGTAACTGTAGGCGCAGGATCAGTAGTTACTAAAAACATTCCTGATGGAGCAACTGTAGTTGGGAATCCAGGAAAAATAATCACTTCACATGGGGCAATCTAAAATATGGCTCTCTTCCCCCCATATGGGAACGGAGGAACTGAAGAACGTTCAAGAAGCTTTTGCAACCAATTGGGTTGCTCCCGCTGGCCCGTTCATCAGTCAATTTGAACAGGACTTGTCGGACTATACCCAAGTGAAGCATACAGCAGTTGTACAATCTGGAACGGCTGCAATTCATTTAGCACTTCGTTTGCTGGATGTAGGCAAAGATGATGTTGTGCTTTGTCAATCCTTTACTTTCATAGGCTCGTCAAATCCAATCACCTATCAGCAAGCACAGCCGGTTTTTATAGACTCTGAAAGGGAAACTTGGAATATGTGCCCCGAGGCGCTGGATACGGCAATCAAACAGTTTGTAAAACAAGGTAAAAAACCCAAAGCCATTCTTGTTGTAAACCTTTATGGGATGCCGGCCAAGATGAAGGAAATAGGGGCTCTTTCGGAGCGCTATGGAATTCCAATCATTGAAGACGCTGCCGAAGCGCTAGGATCTTCAATTGAAGGTCAAGCCTGTGGCTCTTTTGGCACTTTTGGGATTTTGAGCTTTAATGGAAACAAAATAATCACAACCTCTGGAGGTGGGGCATTGCAGTCTAAGGATGAAGCCGCTATAGCAAAAGCACGTTTTTTGGCAACCCAGGCCAAGGATACTGCTCCATATTATGAGCATTCTACCCTAGGGTACAATTACCGCATGTCTAATATTGCGGCGGCGATTGGAGTCGGTCAGCTTCAGGTTTTAGAGGATCGAGTAGCTGCACGAAGAGCAAACTATAGATTTTATGAAGACCTTTTCAAAAATGTAGACGGAGTTCGGTTTTTAGAGGAACCTCAGGGGTTCTTATCCAACCGCTGGTTGAGCTGTGTTTTATTGGAACAGTCAAAAAACAAAAAACTCGAGCCCGAACATTTTAGACTGCACTTAGAACAAGACAATATTGAAAGTCGACCCTTGTGGAAGCCCATGCATATGCAACCGCTTTACAAAGGCGCAGCATATTTTGGAGGAGCGGTCGCTCAAGAGCTTTTCCAAAAAGGATTATGCTTACCTTCGGGAAGTAATTTAACAGACCAAGATAAAGAGCGAATTCAAAGATCAATAGAGGCTTTTTTGAATTCCTAAACTCAAACCACGATGTTCGAAAAAATATTCAAATACCATTACTCTAAAAAATACGCCTATGTATTGGATGGAATTTGCCTTTTTTTAGCCATTGAGGTACTCTTGTATTTAAATGGTTCCAACATAGTAATTCGCTCGTTAACCGATAAAATCATCTTCATTGTTTTGGCATTGGCTTGTTTGACCTTGTTGAGGGGGTATCGGATGTTACTTCGCTTTACGACCTTTATTGATATTGGTAAAATCACAATGGGATTGGTCCTGACGCTTATGGTTTATGCCCTTTATGTGAAAGCAAATACAAGAGCACATTATAACTATCTGTTATTACTGTTTTATTTTAGCCTTTCTTTTTTATCGCTCTATCGTCTTATTGTAAAACTACTGTATGCGCGAGTTTCGAAAGAACAAAAACTAACGGCTACTATTTTATTTGGCGCAGGAGTCAACGGTCTGATGGCCAAGAGAGCCTTAGACGACAGTAATTCGTTTAATGTACTTGCCTTCGTTGATGATGATAAGACCAAGGTTGGTCGTAGTATCGAAGGGATTTCTGTTTTTGCCTTAGACGAAAAACTAAAGAAAACGGTGGAACAACAGAACATCGATCAAGTAATCATTACTACCGATAAAATTTCTCAAAAGAGAAAAAATGAAGTCTTTAATTTTTTTAAATTACAGGGTGTTAAAATCTTTACAGTTCCAGCAATTGACAAGTGGGCAAACAGTCAAGGCATTGTTGGAAACCTAAAACCCATCATCATCGAAGATTTATTGCGACGAGACGCAATCGATATTGACCTTCAGAAAAACGTATTACAATACCAAGATAAAACCATTTTAGTGACGGGTGCTGCGGGTTCAATTGGAAGTGAAATTGTGCGCCAATTGCTGAAATTTAAACCGCATAAACTTATTTTATTCGATCAAGCCGAAACCCCACTGTTCGACTTGAAAAACGAATTATTCAAAGCAAAGCACACAACTCAATTTGAGTTTTTATTACGCTCGGTCTCTAATTATGCTTCGGTTGAGCAGTGTTTTAAAGCACATGCAATTGATGTTGTATTTCATGCAGCTGCCTACAAACATGTTTTTATGACAGAAACTACCCCAGCTGCAGCTGTGCTTAATAATATCTTAGGAACAAAAAATGTAGTCGATTTGGCTATAAAAAATGCGGTTGGTCATTTTGTTATGGTTTCAACCGACAAGGCCGTTAATCCTTCTAATGTTATGGGGGCATCCAAACGGATTGCTGAAATGTATGTTGCCAACCAGGCAGAAGCATCCAATACGCAATTGATCACTACCCGCTTTGGGAATGTATTAGGGTCCAATGGTTCAGTAGTCCCCATCTTTAAAGAACAGATTGCTAAAGGCGGACCCGTAACGGTTACCCATCCAGAAATCACACGTTTTTTTATGACCATTACCGAAGCTTGCCAATTGGTTCTCGAAGCAGGAGCTACGGGAACAGGAGGGGAGATCTACGTTTTTGATATGGGCGCTCCAGTTAAAATTAAAGATCTGGCAATCAGCATGATTCGACTCTCTGGCTTGGTTGAAAATCAAGACATCACAATAGAATACTCTGGACTTCGCCCCGGTGAAAAGCTGTATGAGGAATTGCTTACAGACAATGAGAATTTAAAGCCTTCGCACAATGAATTGATTTATATTGCTCAAAAAGAATCTTTTGGGGAAGAAAAAATACAGCAGATTGAGCGGTTGATTGCAGAAGCAGATCTTGGAAAATCAAACGAGATTTTGGTTCAGCTAATGAAAAAAATTGTCCCTGAATTCAAATCTATGAATTCCTCCTATGAGAAAATGGATTCCTAAAAAATCGATTACTCAGAAGCCACAATCCGAATTTTCCGAATGCAAACAGTGAATGGATGTAACTGTTCCTCATTAGCACCCAGTGCAGATGGGTACTTTGTAAAAACTAAATCAAAGTCCGACAGATTGGGTAATGGGATGATTACTTGTCTAAACCGGGTAACCTCATAGGTCACATCGCTCCATAATTCGTAAGCATCCGTATCAACTGAATTTATGCCACTCCCAAGCGTGATAACAGGATTATAGGATAACGATATTTTAGGGTTTACATCAGCTACCGTAGGCAGGGCTATAAAATCAATTTTATACTCAAAAACTAAATTTTTTGGTTCGTCACCAAACGATCGAAAACTTTTACTCAGCACATGATTGTCGTTGTTGGTGGCGAGCATCTCTCCTGTATTTGGGTCTCGAAGTGTATGATAAGAAACGAGAGATTCTTCACAAGGAAGATATACATAGCTGTCATCAGGAGCAATCCAGCCAATCGGTGCAGCTGACAAAATCCTCCAACTGTCATCGTTTGCCGCATCGATGGTCAAATTATCCTGAAATTCATAACTGACATAGTCTTTCTTTCGAATGACATTAAAATCTGTTTTATTAGCAACTGCGTGAACTACGTCAAATTTGCCCAGCTTTTGATAAAAGACTTGAGTTGCTACTGTACTAGGAGAATTGACATTTCCCCTCAACGTGGTGGGACTTGCCGTGCTTCCCTCAAAAACCCATACAATACTGTCGTTGTTTTGGGCGGTAGAAATAAACGTTATTGGGAAAGCTAAATTACTCAGGGTGCTACTCGCTACGGTAAAAACACTGTTTGAGGAAAGAAAACTTGCTTGAACAGAACCTGTTTTGTGATCTGCATCTCCTGACGGAGCTATAATAGCCAATAAGTCAGCATCCGCCTCTGTGTTTTTTGGGGGTACAAATTCTTTAGTACATGAAAACAAAAATGCACTCGATAAAAATAAGCTGATTAAATTCCGCATCGCAAACAATATAGTCTTCAAATATAGGTAATTATATAAAGCTCCTTTTCTCAAATCAGAAAAACATCCCCATAAAATAGTGGTATTCGATATAAAATGTATTGGAGGCTTTGGTAATCAACAATAAAACTGTAAATTCGCAGTCTTAAAATAAATAACATGTACGCAATCGTAGAGATAGCAGGGCAGCAATTTAAAGTTGCAAAAGATCAAAAAGTCTATGTACATCGTTTACAAGGTGAAGCAGGAAGTTCAGTTTCCTTCGACAAAGTTTACCTTTTAGACGACGGTACTCAAGTGACTCTTGGCGCCCCGGCTATTACTGGAGCTTCTGTAGAAGCAAAAGTAGTAAAGCACCTTAAAGGTGACAAAGTAATCGTTTTCAAGAAAAAACGTAGAAAAGGTTACCGTGTAAAAAACGGACACCGTCAATCGTTAACTGAAATTTTAATTCAAAGTATTTCTGCAAAAGGAGGCGCTAAAAAAGCTGCACCTAAAAAAGAAGCTGCACCAAAAGCTAAGGCTGCCGAAGCCCCTGCTAAAAAGGCTACTCCTAAGAAAGCTGCTGCTCCTAAAAAAGCGGCCGCTCCTAAGAAAGTTGCTCCCAAAGTAGAAGATTTGAGTGGAAAAACAGTTGCTGAATTAAAAGATTTAGCGAAAGCTAAAGGAATCACCGGTATTTCTGCAATGAAAAAAGCAGATTTGATCGCAGCATTGAACGCATAATTTATCATAAAAAAGAAAGAGTATGGCTCACAAGAAAGGAGTAGGTAGTTCGAAGAATGGTAGAGAATCAGAATCGAAACGACTCGGAGTGAAAATCTTCGGAGGACAAGCAGCGAGAGCTGGAAACATAATCATCCGTCAACGAGGTACTGCACATCACCCTGGTGAAAATGTATACCTTGGTAAAGATCACACGCTACACGCTAGAGTAGACGGGTTAGTTCATTTTACTAAAAAGAGAGACAATAAATCGTACGTATCTATTGTTCCTTTTGAAGCATAAGAACTTCTAAATAATAAAAAATCCCACTTTTAAGTGGGATTTTTTTTGGTCTCAACTCAACTGAAATTTACTGAAGTGCAGCATATACGTAGCGATTCAAAGCGATGGCGTAGTCATCCCCATGAGGAAGTTTTTGGGTCATAAAAACGGCTATTAAATTAAGGGAAGGATCAATAAAAAAATGGGTTCTAAAATAACCTCCCCAATACAACTGACCTGTACTTCTGGGGCCGGGATGAATTTGAGCATCTCGAATCACTCCAAAGCCCAATCCAAAGCCTCCAGCGGGCCCCAATAATTCGCCAACATGATTGTTAGACACCAGGGCAACCGTTTCTTTAGACAAGACCTGAGAGCCGTTCCAAGTCCCTTCATGTAAAATCATTTGACAAAAACGCATATAGTCTTGGGCGGAAGAAAACATTCCATGGGTTCCTCCATAAACCGTGTTTCCTTGAGTCGGAACTTGAAGTGGGCTCAGTTCTATGCCCCCAGTTTCTTTTTGAGTATGAAGTTGCATTACACGTTTGGCTTGTTCTTCATTCAGGTTGTAACCGGTGTCGCTCATGCCGAGCGGATCAAAAATATGTTCTTTTAAATAAGCTGGAATAGACTTTTTTGAAACGCGTTGAACAATAAGCGCAAGTAAATCAGGTGCTGCACTGTAGACCCATTGTTCTCCAGGCTCCCCGATAAGCGGAGCCCGCATCAATACATCTATGCGACTCTCTAGATCGGGATGTCCTTTATAATCTAGGGTTTCGTTGTACAATAATTTAAAAAGCTGCTGATCCAATTTACTTTGTCCAAGTCCATGGGTCATACCAGCAGTATGAGTTAGTAAATGATGGATGCTCATTGTTTTTTTAGGTGCACGAGTAGGAGCATCAATTCCGAGCTCAACATCAGCAGTTATTCCAAGGTTTTTAACTGCTGGAATGTATTTATGAACCGGGTCCTCTAACGCAATCATTCCTTTTTCAACCAGCTGCATAATCGCAACACTGATCAAGGGCTTGGTCATCGATTGAATGTAATAAATACTGTTTTTGTCCAAGGGAGTGCCCGTTTTCATATTGCGCATTCCAAAACTTTCTTGCCAAGCAATTTGATCGTTTTGAGCGATTAGTACTTCTGCGCCTGCAATATTTTCTGAGTCAATTTCGCCTTGAATGTAGGTCTTGAATTCAAGCAGTTTTTCAGTAGAAAAACCAGAAGGGGTTTGAGCAAATACACCAGTAAAAAAGAATAGTGTAACAGCGATTTGGAGTAATTTTTTTCTCATCATTAGAATGTATTTGACTCTAATATAGGGAAATAAAAAAGCCATACAATAGGTATGGCTTTTCTTAATAAATCTAAAATACTCTAGTAGCGGTAATACTCGGGCTTATAAGGGCCTTTAACAGTAACACCAATATATTCAGCTTGTTCTTGAGACAGCTCTTCAAGCTCAACGCCCAAGTGACCTAGGTGCAAGGCTGCGACCTTCTCATCCAAATGTTTGGGAAGCATATACACTTTATTTTCATACTTTCCTGGGTTGTTCCAAAGTTCCAATTGAGCTAGCGTTTGGTTTGTAAAAGAATTACTCATTACAAAACTAGGGTGGCCTGTAGCACAACCTAAATTCACCAAACGACCTTCAGCTAAGACAATAATTTCTTTCCCATCTTCAAGGGTGTATTTGTCTACCTGAGGTTTGATTTCGACTTTCGATGCACCGTAGGTATCATTCAACCAGTCCATTTCAATTTCATTATCAAAATGTCCAATATTACAAACAATCGCTTTGTCTTTCATTTTCAAGAAGTGCTCTCCTCGAATGATGTTTTTATTTCCAGTAGTGGTGATGATGATATCTGCATTCTCCACAACCGTATGGATTCTTTTTACTTCAAAACCGTCCATTGCGGCTTGAAGCGCACAAATTGGATCAATTTCAGTAACAGTAACAATAGATCCCGCACCTCTAAACGAAGCAGCAGTTCCTTTTCCAACGTCACCGTATCCAGCAACAAGAACTCTTTTTCCCGCCAACATCAAATCGGTTGCTCTTCGGATTGCGTCAACTGCACTTTCTTTACATCCGTATTTATTGTCGAATTTCGATTTGGTTACCGAGTCATTTACATTAATAGCCGGAAGGGGTAGGGTTCCGTTTTTCATACGTTCGTACAAACGGTGAACACCCGTGGTTGTTTCTTCAGAAAGACCTTTGATAGCGCTGACTAATGCTGGATAGTGATCCAAAACTAAATTGGTTAAATCGCCACCGTCATCTAAAATCATATTCAAGGGCTCACGGGCATCTCCAAAAAATAAGGTTTGCTCAATACACCAATCAAACTCCTCTTCGTTCATACCTTTCCATGCATAAACCGGGATTCCAGCAGCAGCAATAGCAGCAGCGGCATGATCTTGAGTAGAGAAAATATTACAAGAACTCCAGGTAACATCTGCTCCCAAAGCAACAAGGGTTTCAATTAGTACAGCCGTTTGAATGGTCATGTGTAAACAGCCTGCAATACGAGCACCAGCAAGCGGTTGATCTTTCCCATATTCTGTTCGAAGTGCCATCAATCCCGGCATCTCTGCCTCAGCAAGATCAATTTCTTTTCGCCCCCAGTCTGCAAGGGTGATGTCTTTTACCTTGTAGGGTAAGTATGCAGTTTTTTCGCTCATAGTTTTTATCTTTACTGAATTATATTTCGATGCAAAAGTAAGCACTTTCTAAAGAATAAAAAATGCCTGTAATCAAAGAGTTACATTTTAATTTCGAAACCCAACTTATTCTTTGGAAAATAGACGAATCTGAGCACGAATTACGTCAGTTACTCGAGCTTCCTGAGGTTGAAAAAGAAAAGCTCAACCAACGAAAAAGCCCCCAATATCGAACATCGTTTTTAAGCAGTAGAGCCAGTTTATCTGCATTGGGTGTCTCTTTAAAAGACCTTCAGTTTCACGAGCACGGGGCGCCTTATCTTGCTGATCAAAAGTTTTGTTCTCTTGCGCATACAGCTACGCACGCTGCGGCTGTACTATCGAATAAAGCTGTTGGGGTTGATGTGGAGTCTTATCGGGATAAAATTGTTCGCATTGCCCCAAAATTCAGACATCAGCAAGAAATATTCATACGGAATCAGGAAAATGAAATCGAATTTCTAACCCGTCTTTGGACGGCTAAAGAAGCAATTTACAAAGCTTTGGGAATGCCCGGAATTCATTTTTCAAAACAAATTCTTGTGGCTCCTTTCTCATTAGAAGATGAAAAGGGTTCTGCGCATGTAGTTCATCAAAACAAAGAATACTCTTTTTCCTTACATTTTAGATCCATTAAAAACGGCGAACTTTGTGTTGCCATCAAAAACAGCTAAGCAATGAATGTTTCAATCGAAATCACCCTAATGCCCTTACAAAATGAATACGAAGCACCGATCAAAGCATTCATCAAATGTTTACGTGCCTCAGATTTTAAAGTCCTTGAGAATCCGTTAAGCACCCAGATATACGATGCTTATACACCCGTAATGAATTTTTTGACTGAAGCAATTGAAATGAGTTTTGAAGGCTTAGACGCCGGAATGATAAACTTAAAAATCGTAAAAAGCGATCGAAGTGCGTATCGCCCTAACTTTTAAAATGGCGCATACGAAGCTTATACAACAGCAACCTTCTGCTCTATTTAGAGTCGTAGTTTTTGGTCCAGAAAGTACCGGAAAAACCACCCTCTGCAAAGACCTTGCAGCACATTATAAAACGGTTTGGGTGCCCGAATTTGCCCGTGATTTTTTACAAAACAAATGGGATACAGCACAGGAAGTCTGTACACTCGAAGATTTACCCATTATAGCCCAAGGGCAGATGGATTTGGAAAACGCAGCACTAAAAAAGGCGAATAAAGTTCTTTTTTGTGACACCAATGTCTTGGTTACTCAAATCTGGTCAGAAACCCATTTTGATGGGTATTGTGACCCGAAAATTAGAGCTGCCGTAAATCAAGTGCATTATGATCTTTATCTGCTAACAGGGATTGATATTCCTTGGGAGGCAGATGACTTACGAGATCGTCCGAAGGATAGAGAACAGATGTTTGAATATTTCAAAATAAAGTTAAAAGAACAACAATTCGCCTATAAACATATTAAAGGGGACAGAGAAAACAGAGTTAAACAAGCCATAACTGCGATAGATAGTATAATTTTATAAAATGATCACAAAGGAGGACTTCGCCTACTTCCAGAAAAATAAAAAAGATGCTGTTTTAATTCAGCATCAATTAACTTGTCTTAAAAATAAAGAAATACCCTTTTCGATTCAAAAACCAGCCACATTAGGTCATGGTATTCATGCATTCCCATTAGAGCAACAAAAACATTATCGCAGTTTTTTTGACCAGCATGGATCCCAAATAAATACAATGAAGTTTGTGCCTGCCTCTGGATTAGCTTCCCGAATGTTTTATTTCCTTCGTGATTTTCTTTTAAATTTTGACCCTGACCAAGCTGATTTCGAAGCCTATTTAACAGATGAGGTGAATCAGGAGTTTCGCTATTTTGTTCAGCATATAGAAGATTTTCCATTTTACGATTTGATAAAAAATCAAATTGAGAAAGAAGATCGAAAGTTTACAACTGATGCCGCATTCATTCATCAGTTCATTCAAATATTACTTGATGATGCAGTGCTTGGGATGGAAGGGAAAGCAAAAGCCTTGTTGCCCTTATTCAGCAACTCCAAAGCTGCACATGACTCCGCTTTTGAACTTCAAATCAAGGAAGCTCTTCAGCTTTTTTCGCGAAGGACCAAAGCAAAAATTCATTTTACAATCGACGCAGATCAGCTTTCTCATTTTATTGCATTAGAAAATAAATTATCCGAGAAAATCACTAAAGTTGACTGCGAACGTTTACAAATCGAGTATTCCTTTCAAGACCCAAAAACAGACAGTGTCGTCTTGCTTAGTAAAGATCGTTTGCTGCGGGATGATGATAATAATCTGATCTTTAGAAAATCGGGTCATGGAGCGCTTTTTAATAACATCAAACGCTTTGACACAGACCTGATGTTCATTAAATCGATTGATAGTGTTTGGCCAATGGATCAACAATCGATGGTAATTCAAAAAGCGATGGGGGGCCTTTATCTGGAGCGATTCGATCAAATCAAAAACCTCTTAGAACAACTTCAAGAGGCCATAGCAACCGGTATAGACGAGACTACAGCTTTTATTCAAAACTGTTTTCATATTGACTTCAGTTCAAAATTAAATGGTTTGAACCTTGATGAGCAAATTCAGCGATTAATGGATTTTCTAAACCGTCCTTTGCGGGTTTGTGGGATGATCACCAATAAAGGTAAGCCGGGAGGTGGACCTTTTTGGATAGAACAAAATGGAGAAATTGCTTTACAAATTGTAGAGTCGAGCGAACTACAAGCTGCTCAGGGTGCCTTGCATGATGTTCTTTTTTTTAACCCGGTGAATATGGTTTGCGGGTTAAAAGATTTTAAGGGCGATTCATGGGAATTGGAGCGTTACAAAGACAGTGGTCGATCCATTATCTCAGAGAAAACCCAAATGGGCAAGCCAATAAGAACATTCGAACTGCCTGGACTTTGGAACGGAAGTATGGGCTATTGGAATTCTATTTTTGTCGAAATTCCTACAGCAACTTTTCGTTCGCTAAAAACAATTAATGATTGTTTAGAACAAAAAAAAGAGTAATTTTGTACTTTCTCTAAGGGGTGCTCTAAATAACGAGCTGAGATCATACCCTATGAACCTGGGCAGGTAATGCTGCTAAGGGAAGTAGATTTATTTATAATTAAACTAAGAATAGTTGCCCTTTGTTATTCGTGAAATATATTTTTTCGAATGAAAATAAACCCTACACTTTGGTCTTTACTCTTGGGATCTACAGCTCTGATAGCACAACAACAAAAGCAACCAACCGACAGCTTAATCAATCCTCTAATTAGCCTTGAAGAAGTCAGCGTTTCGGGCTTGCGTGTCAATGAAAATCAACCCCTTACTTTTTCAGAGGTTCAAACCGAAGCTCTGAAGGAGCGCAACTTAGGACAAGATTTACCAATACTCCTCAACTTTTTACCGGGGGTAGTAACTACCAGCGATGCGGGTGCTGGAATTGGATACACCGGAATTCGAGTTCGTGGGAGCGACGCTTCTCGTGTAAACGTAACCATCAATGGAATACCCTACAACGATTCAGAGTCTCAAGGTACTTTTTGGGTCAACCTTCCAGACTTTACGTCCTCTGTAGACAACATTCAGTTGAATCGTGGTGTGGGTACTTCTACCAACGGTGCAGGTGCTTTTGGTGCCAGCCTCAACCTAATAACACAAGGTGTATCGGACCAAGCTTTTGCGGAAATTGCAAGTAGTTTTGGGAGCTTCAATACCACTAAAAATACTGTTAAATTCTCAACAGGACTTCTCAATGAGCATTTCGAACTTTCTGGTCGTGTTGCTACAATTGCTTCAGACGGTTATATTGACCGAGCTTCTTCGGATCTAAAATCATATTTTTTTCAAGGCCTCTATAAAGACCAAAACACCTTGATTAAAGCCCTTACTTTTGGTGGAAGTGAAATCACCTATCAGTCTTGGTATGGAATCGATTCGGCAACGCTAGCCTCCAACAGAACCTACAATCCAGCGGGGGAGATGTACGATAGCAATGGCGATATATCAGGCCATTACGACAATCAAGTTGATAACTATAAGCAAGATCATTTTCAATTTCATTGGACAGAACAATACAACAGTTCTTGGTCTTCTTCTATTGGATTGAACTATACCTACGGCCGTGGGTATTACGAAGAGTACAACGACCTTTGGGCAACTCAGAACATCGCTTTTGGTGATGAGGTTAACTTCGATTACCTACAAATAACCCCACTTGTGTTTGGGGAAACAACAGTTGATACAACCGAGAACATCAGCCACAAATGGTTGGACAATGATTTTTATGTGGGAACCTTTTCTGTGAATTACGACAGCAATCAAACCCAGGCTGTTTTTGGAGGCTCCTATAGCAAGTATGACGGAGCTCATTTCGGGAATTTAATTTGGGCACAATACAGCAGTAATGCAGCTCCAAACCATCGATTTTATGAAAGTGATGCGGACAAAAAAGATTTTAATTTATACGCCAAAGCAACCCAACGCTTGGGAACTGCTTGGACGGTTTATGCGGACATTCAATACAGAATCGTTGCATATAATTCAACCGGAACAGTCAAAGGACCGGAACCCATTGCAATCGACGATACCCTTTCTTTCTTCAATCCAAAGGCTGGGATTACCTATCGTGCCTCGGAAGCTTCACGCCTCTATCTTTCCTATGCAAAAGCACAGCGGGAACCCAACAGGAGCGATTATGAAAACGGAACCCCAAAACCAGAATCCTTAAACGACTTTGAAGCTGGCTGGCGTTTTAAAAAAGAAAAAGTTCAACTGCAAGCCAATCTGTATTATATGGATTATAAAAACCAATTGGTATTGACGGGCGCCTTAGATGCCGTTGGTGAACCCATCCGAACCAATAGCGGTGCTAGTTACCGTTTTGGGTTGGAGATTGAAGCAGCAATTCAATTCGCAGAACAATGGGTATGGCAACCCAATCTTGCCTTAAGTTCCAATAAGAATAAAGATTTTTATTTTAAAAGAGACGGACAGCTTCAAAACTTGGGGACAACCCATATTTCTTATTCTCCTGCTGTTGTTGGTGCAAGTAATTTAGTCTATGCTCCGACTACTGTTTTTAGAGTGGCTTTACTTTCTAAATATGTGGGCGAGCAGTACATGGGTAATATCGATGCAGACCTTTCGAAGCTGGATGCTTATTTCACCAACGACATCAACATAAGTTATGTTTGGACAGCCAACAGTTGGCTCAAAGAAGCACAGTTTTCTTTGTTGGTCAACAACATATTCGATGAGTTGTACACCTCCAACGGATACTTTTACACCTTCGATGATGATTATTCTGTTCCTGATGTTGTAACGACAATAGAAGGAGTAGGGTACTATCCGCAAGCAGGAACTAACTTTTTGTTGGGGGCTACTTTTAGGTTTTAACGGCATCTCGGTACAATCCGCTTTCAGCGGATCACTCGATCTGACTAAGGCTAGTACTTAATTTAGCGGGTAAGTCAGTTCGAGTGTTTGCTTTTCGCAAACGTATCGAGAACGACTTACTCAAGCGCATAGCTATGGATAAAGTATACCATCAACTGGGAGGAGATCTCGATACAATTCACCTGCGGTGAATCACTCGATCTGACCAAGGCTAGTAACAAGCCGGAGCGTCACATCGAGTGAACGGAGGAACGACGTTTGTATCGAGATGAAGCGGGCTGATTTAATCCAGAATCAATGCGCTTCCAGCCAATTATTTCCAACGCCAAGGTCAACAACTAGGGGAACGTCTAGGCTGAATGCATTTTCCATTTCTTCTTTAACCATGGCGCTCAGCGATTCTACTTCTGTTTTGGGAACATCAAAAACCAGTTCATCATGTACTTGAAGGAGCATCTTGGCTTTCCAACCTCCAGCTTCCATGCGGTTGTGAATTTTAATCATAGCAATCTTAATGATATCGGCTGCACTTCCTTGGATGGGAGCATTGATTGCATTGCGCTCAGCTGCTCCACGTACGATTGCATTTTGAGATAAAATATCTTTAAGGTAGCGTCGGCGACCCAAAACAGTGGTTACATACCCATTTTCACGAGCAAAATCGACCTGGGAATTCATATAGGCTTTCAGTTCGGGGTAACTGGCATAATAGGTATCGATCAATTCTTTGGATTCTGCACGACTCAGATCGGTTTGTTGGCTCAGACCGAAGGCAGAAACGCCGTATATAATTCCAAAATTAACCGTCTTGGCATTGCTCCGTTGGGTTCGGGTAACTTCTTCTAGGGGCACATCAAATACTTTAGCGGCTGTAGTCGCATGAATATCTTCGTTGTTTTGAAAGGCTGCAACCATAGATGGATCCTTACTCAAAGCGGCTATGATCCGCAATTCAATTTGTGAATAATCGGCAGCGACTAAGACGTGGTTTTCATCCCGAGGAATAAAAGACTTACGGACTTGCTGTCCCAATTCCGTACGAATTGGAATGTTTTGTAGATTGGGTGCATTACTACTCAAACGCCCCGTAGCTGCCACAGCTTGATTGTACACTGTGTGTACCCGTCCTGTTTTTGGATTTATTTCGTTGGGTAAAGCAATGACGTAGGTACTCAACAATTTTTGCGTTGAACGCCAAGTGAGGATATCGGCAATGATGGCATGGTCTTTTGCCAAATACGACAGCACATCTTCGGCGGTAGAATATTGACCTGTTTTGGTCTTTTTGGGCTTGTCAACCAATTTGAGTTTGTTGAATAAAATAAGCCCCAATTGTTTGGGGGAAGCCAGGTTGAATTCTTCTCCGGCTTGTTCAAAAATCTGCGCTTGTAGGCGTGCACTATCTTCTTCTAATGTTACGGCAAAGTCTTTCAAAAAAGGAACATCTAAATTAATTCCTTCCTGCTCCATTGCGGTAAGTACAGGAACTAATGGGAGTTCAACCGTTCGGAACAACTCTTGATTTTCGGCAGCAGTCAATTCTTTTTCGAAATGCTGTTTCAATTGCCAGGTAATGTCGGCATCTTCTACCGCATATTGGGTTTGGTCTTTTAAAGGAACATCCCGCATAGAACCCTGATTTTTACCTTTTTTACCTATCAAATCGGTAATGGGTTGGGGCTCGTAATTGAGGTATGAAGCTGCCAGAATATCCATACCATGTCGGCGATCGGGATTGATCAAATAATGGGCAATTAAGGTATCGTACAAAGGGCCTTTTGCCGGGAGCTTATAGTTCGATAAAACCTTCAAATCGTACTTGAGGTTATGACCAATTTTTTCAATGTTGGGATCTTCAAAGAAGGGGCGAAGCTGTTCGATTAGTTTTTGAGCTTCCTCTTGATCGGCTGGGAAAGGCAGGTAATAGCCCTTTTGGTTTTCCCAGCTAAAAGCAATCCCAACCAACTCCGCTTGCAGGGCGTTGAGGCTGGTGGTTTCTGTATCGAAGCACACACTTTTTTGTGCGTGTAATTTTTCTAGTAAAAGAGACAAGGCTAGGGGACTGTCGACACACTGATAGGCGTGGGGCGTAGTACCCAGCCTTTGCTTGCTGTGGATGGTTTCTTCAACGGAAGTGGTACCCGCACCCGCTGTTGCAAACAAATCCATTTGCCCGTTGTTGGCCTGTGGTGTTGGACTAGCAGCTGCAGTCTTTTGTACCGGCACAGCCACAGCCTCAGAGGCATTGAAAATTCGCTGAATGGTTTCTTGCATTCTTCGGAATTCGAGTTCTTCGAACAAGGGCTGTACTGCTTGAAAATTGGGGTCACTGAGTTTATAAGCATCCGCCTCAAAAGTCACAGGAACATCCAGTATGATTTTCGCCAATTCTTTGGAAAGCATTCCCAATTCTTTGTTGGCTTCGATCTTCTCTTTTATTTTACCTTTCAGCTCGTGCGTATTTTCCAGCAAGGCTTCCATACTACCGTATTCTTTTAGGAATTTTTTAGCTGTTTTATCACCTACACCCGGAAGCCCCGGGATATTGTCCACGGCATCTCCCATCATTCCGAGATAGTCGATTACCTGTTCGGGTCGCTCAACCTCAAACTTAGCCTGTACTTCAGGGATTCCCCAGATTTCAATTCCGTTACCCATTCGAGCAGGGCGGTACATGAATATATTTTCGGACACCAGCTGTGCAAAATCTTTATCGGGGGTAACCATAAAGGTTTTAAAACCTTCTTTTTCGGCTTGTTTGGCTAAGGTTCCGATGATATCGTCAGCCTCAAAACCGGCTTTTTCAATAACCGGGATTTGCATGCTTTCCAAGATTTTTTGAATGTAGGGAACAGCAATTTTAATGGCTTCTGGGGTTTCGTCCCGATTGGCTTTGTAGGCTTCAAAAAGTTCTCTGCGGGAAACGGAGCCCCCTTTGTCAAAACAAACCGCCAGATGATCTGGTTTTTCTCGCTTAATTACATCGAGTAAGGAATTCATAAACCCAAAAATAGCCGAAGTATCCATCCCCTTGGAATTGATTCTAGGGTTCTTAATAAAAGCGTAATAGCCTCTAAAAATAAGGGCAAAGGCATCCAGGAGAAAAAGTCGTTTTGGTGCAGACATTCGTATAATATTTTATGGGAAGAAGATACAAAATGCTTTGGGATTTCAAAGCATGGTCCGATCGAGTGATTCACCGCAGGTGGATTGTATCGAGATCGCTTCATCTCGATACAAACGTCGTACCTCCGTTCACTCGATGTGACGCTCAGGTTCTGGTCAGATCGAGTGATTCATCGAAGATGAATTGTACCGAGATCAGGGCAAAAAAAAATCGCTCCGAAGAGCGATTTTTACTATATAGTAAGCGATAGGTTATCCTAAAGCTAGACGTTTAAAGTTGGTAATCGTAAGATCAGCATTTACCGACTTTACGTATTGAGCAACGCTCTGTTTGCTGTCTTTGATGTAATCTTGATTAACAAGGGTATTGTCTTTAAAGAAACGCTTGATCTTTCCTTTAGCGATGTTGTCTAACATGGCTTCTGGTTTTCCTTCTTGACGCAATTGATCTTTTGCAATCTCAATTTCTTTTTCGATTACTGAAGCGTCAACTCCATCTTCGTTTAAAGCAAGAGGGTTCATTGCTGCAGCTTGCATTGCAACATTTTTGGCAACTTCAGCACCGCCTTCTACAGGAGCAGAAAGACCAACGATCGTTGCAATTCTGTTTCCAGCATGAATGTAGTGCCCTACAAAAGCTTCTTCGATACGTTCAAAACCACCGATTTCGATTTTCTCTCCGATTACTCCCGTTTGTTCGATCAATTTTTCTGCTACGGTCATTCCACCCAGGTCAGCCGCTAAAAGGCCTTCTAGTGAAGTTTGATTCATAGCTAAATCTGCGATTGAATTTGCAAGGGCAAGGTAACTATCGTTTTTGGCAACGAAGTCTGTTTCACAGTTAACAGAAACAACAACAGCAGCCGTGTTGTCCGCATTTACTTTTGCTAAAACAACACCTTCAGCTGAATCGCGATCCGCACGATTAGCAGCTACTTTTTGTCCTTTTTTTCTTAGATTTTCAACAGCTAAGTCAAAATCTCCTTCCGCTTCTACAAGCGCTTTTTTACAATCCATCATACCAGCACCTGTGGCCTGACGTAATTTATTTACTTCTGATGCAGTAATTTTCATCTGTATAATTTATTAAAAGATCAATTTAGACTAAGCTTCTGTTGGAGCTTCGCCTTCTTCTTTAGCTGGAGCTTTAGCAGCAGCAGGAGTTTCTGCAGCGGGTGCAGCCTCTACAGCCGGTTCAGCTTCTACAACTGTTTTAGCTTCAACAACTGGAGCAGTTTCAGCTACTGGTTCAGCTTCTACAGCAGGTGCAGCTATAGCCGCTGCTGCTTCTTCTTTTCCTTTATTTTCAGCATCTTTTTCAGCTTGACGATTTTTAAGACCAACAGCAACCGATTCGGTTATTAGGCTTAAAATCTTTTCTACAGATTTAGATGCATCATCATTTGCAGGGATTACAAAGTCTACATCTCTAGGATCAGAGTTTGTATCGACCATAGCAAAAATTGGAATTTTCAATTTTTGAGCTTCTTTGATGGCGATGTGTTCTCGTTTGATGTCCACTACGAATAATGCAGCAGGAAGACGTGTCATATCTGTAATTGAGCCTAAGTTTTTCTCCAACTTGGCACGCAAACGATCAACTTGTAATTTTTCTTTCTTAGAAAGCGTTTCGAAAGTACCGTCTTTTTTCATACGATCAATCGCAGCCATTTTCTTAACGGCTTTACGAATGGTAACAAAGTTTGTTAACATTCCGCCGGGCCAGCGCTCGGTGATGTAAGGCATGTTGATACTAGCTGCATGAGTTGCAACGATATCTTTAGCTTGTTTTTTTGTAGCAACAAATAAGATTTTACGTCCAGAAGCTGCAATTTTTTGCATTGCTTCTGCCGCTTCGTCAATTTTTGCAGCAGTTTTGTAAAGGTTGATGATGTGGATTCCATTACGCTCCATATAGATGTAGGGAGCCATGTTTGGATTCCATTTTCGGGTTAAGTGACCGAAATGTACGCCTGCATTTAACAGGTCTTTTACGTCGATGTTTGCCATTGTTGTTAGTTTACGTTCCGTAAGTTAGCAATAGTGAAGTGGCTTTTTTCAAAGGCCTCCACCATTTAGATGCTAAACTAAATCTCGTTTTCACGAGTGGGCAACGGGTGATTAAAATATGAACGAACCCTTTTTTTGAAAAAGGGCAAAAATGATATTAACGTTTAGAGAACTGGAATTTCTTACGAGCTTTCTTTTGACCGAATTTTTTACGTTCAACCATACGAGGATCACGCGTCAATAAACCTTCTGGCTTAAGGGCTAAACGATTTTCTTCGTCGATTTTACATAGAGCACGAGCGATAGCCAAACGAACAGCTTCTACTTGTCCGTTAGATCCACCACCGACTACAGTGATTTTTACATCATAGTTCCCTTCTGTTCCTGTAAGTGCAAAGGGCTGAACCACTTTGTACTGCAAGGCTGGTGTAGGGAAATAATCTTTGTACTCTTTTTTATTAACCGTCATTGATCCATTGCCTTCAGACAAGAATATTCGAGCTACAGAAGTCTTACGACGTCCAATTGTGTGTATTACCTCCATTATTTGAGTTTGCTTAGTTTAATTGTAGTTGGATTTAATCCTTCGTGCGTATGCTCCGAACCACTAAATACTTTAAGGTTTCTGAATAACACTGCACCTAATTTATTTTTAGGTAACATTCCACGTACAGCATTTTCAACTAAACGTGTTGAGCTTTTGTTGTACAATTGCTCCGCAGTTAATTTACGCTGTCCACCAGGGTAACCTGTGTGACGGATGTATACTTTTTGTTTCCACTTGTCTCCTGATAATTCAATTTTATCTGAATTGATCACAATAACGTTGTCTCCACAATCTACGTGAGGAGTGTAATTGGGTTTGTTTTTACCACGAATGATTTTGGCAACCTCAGAGGCCATTCTTCCTAAAGGCATTCCGGCAACGTCTACCATAACCCATTGTTTGTCAACGGTATTACTATTAGCAGAGATGGTTTTGTAACTTAGTGTATTCACAATATCTGTTTTTTATCTGTACAATTTCCCCCATTAGAGGGCTGCAAATGTACTACATTATTCTTTTTTTGGCAATAGAGACCGAGTCTTTTTTTATAAAAGTTCGGAACTAGCTTCCTAGGATTCAATGTTGAAGCATTTGGTGGGCAAAGGGAGCTTCTTTTTTAGAACGGCAGGTCGTCTTCTACTGCTCGATCTGCTTCGTCCGTAGCCTGAAAAGACGATGCGGGAGGCATTGGGGGCATTTCTGGTGCTGCAGCTGCTGCTTGACCTTCAATTCTCCATCCTTGTACTGAGTTAAAGTATTTGGTTTCTCCCTGAGGATTGACCCATTCTCTTCCTCTTAAGTTGATCCCAATCTTTACCGGTTGACCTACATTAAAAGAATCCAACAAGTCGCATTTGTCTTGAACAAATTCTACTAAAATATGCTGCGGATACTGTTCTTCTGTAGTTACTACTACCTCACGTTTTCTGAATCCATTGCTGCCGTAAGTCTTTGTTTCATCAAGCCATTTTATTTTCCCTGCTAATTCCATAAGTTTTTTAAATTTTACTAGCCACAAAAATATAAAAATTTAGGGAGCTAATCCAACAGAATTCCTTTTTCCTTTTTATGTTACCTTCGTAGAGTAGATTTATAATCATGAGCAACTTTTTTTCTCAAAACAAAATTAGACCTTGGGTTCTCCTGAGTGTCTTTGCCATTGTTGCTCTAATCCTCTGGAACACCAACATCCTTTTTCAAATCCTAAAGGTTGAAGAGCGAACCAAGATGGAGCTTTGGGCTACAGCTCAGCAGGAACTCATCGAAAACTCGGACTTGAGTCGAGATTACGGAATTCTGGCGTTCGATGTTTTACAAAAAATTGGCGTGACTCCAATGATTAAGGTGAATGCCTCGGGACATATCAAAGATTTTAAAAACATTGCTTGGGAAGTTCAACGCGACCCCGATTCCCTAAAACTGTATGCCTTACTCCAGGAACTTAAGCTTGAGAACGAACCCATCGCAATCCGCTATAAAGACGTTGTCAACCAAACCCTATACTACGGCGATTCGGAATTACTTAAAAAACTGCAGTATTATCCCCTAGCTCTTTTATTGATCATCGCCTTGTTTGCTGCTGTGCTCTTTTTCTTTTTTCAAACGTCCAAAGTTTCCGAGCAAAACCGATTATGGGCTGGGATGGCAAAAGAAACCGCGCATCAAATAGGAACTCCTTTGAGCTCGCTTATGGGCTGGATTACCTTACTTAAGGAACAAAAAATAGCTCCAGCTTCGGTCGACGAAATGGAAAAAGATGTTGATCGCTTATCGGTCATTACCGAACGTTTTTCTAAGGTTGGCTCGCTTCCAGAATTGCACCATCACGACATAGCACAAGCTACCCAAGAAGCAATACGCTATTTGAAAAAAAGGAGTTCACAACTGATTTTATGGACCTGGGACATCCCAGAGAACGAGATCAAAATCCCGATCAACCTGCCGCTCTACAGTTGGACTTTAGAGAATCTAATTAAAAATGGGATCGATGCCATGAAAGGGCAGGGGAGTTTAGCGATCGAACTGGTGGAGCGTAAAACTGAAGTTGTGGTTTGTGTATCCGATACGGGTCAGGGTATTGCTCCAAAAAATGTAAAACGTATTTTTAATCCCGGCTTTACAACCAAACAACGCGGCTGGGGGCTGGGGCTTTCTTTGGTCCGTAGAATAATTGTTGATTATCACCAAGGAAGCGTGGCGGTTTTGAAAACAGAATTGGGCAAGGGAACTACCTTTGAAATCCGATTAAAAAAATAAAACAGTACTTATAGGTTGGCAGCAATATGCTTGGCAAGGGTTGCCATTTCTTCTGCATCGATCTGTTCTTTCTTACCAAAAGTAGCGTCTTCCATTGCATTTAAGGGAACTAAATGTACGTGTACATGCGGAACTTCAAGACCGATTACGGACATTCCAATACGTTTGCAGGGAACTGCTTTTCGAAGGCCCAAAGCTACCGTTCTCGAAAATTCCATGAGGGCGGCATAAGAAGCGGCATCCAAATCGAAAAGTTTGTCGGTCTCTTGTTTAGGGACACAAAGCGTGTGGCCTTTGGCATTGGGGTTTACATCTAAAAAAGCTAAGTGGTGCTCGTCTTCCGTTATTTTATAACAGGGGATTTCCCCAGCGATGATTTTAGAAAAAATACTGGCCATTTAATTTCTGCTGATTTTGGTGATTTCGAGTTGTATGGTTCCACTCGGGACGGTAATTTCAGCCATTTCTCCAACTTTTTTTCCCAGTAAACCTTGACCAATAGGGGAGTTTACAGAGATTTTGCCTGTTTTTAAATCCGCTTCACTTTGTGCAACCAAGGTGTAGGTCATTTTCATCCCGTTGGTTTTATTCAATAATTCAACAGTAGATAAAACCAATACTTTAGAAACATCCAATTGCGACTCGTCGATAAGGCGTGCATTGGCGTAATTTTCTTCCATACGGGCGATGCGCATTTCGAGCATGCCTTGGGCTTCTTTGGCAGCATCGTATTCAGCATTTTCACTCAAATCACCTTTGTCACGTGCCTCAGCTATGGCTTGAGAAGCTTTGGGGCGTTCAATATCTTTCAACTGATCGAGCTCTTCTTTTAATTTCTTTAAACCTTCTTTGGTGTAGTAGGAAGTTTTACTCATTTTTACTTAATTTTAGCACGAATAAAAAACCCCGCCATAAGGAAGGGTTCTTCTACAAATATAAGAAATTGAGTGATTTAACCCTATTTTTAAAAAAGAAGTTCTGGAGTGCCCTTTTTACAGCCTTCCTTTTTTTGTCGTGCTCTAGTACTGACCTAGAACGGAATCCTTATTTGGCAGAATACTCCTTTCAGTTTCCAATCAACCTGAACTTACCCGAATACAACGATTTGAAGCTGGCAGGCGGATCAGTTTTGATTTCTCAATTGGGTCACAAAGGCGTTATCGTTTACAATATATATGGGAATACATTTTTGGCTTGGGAAGCGAGTTGTCCAAATCATGCGCCTAGTAGTTGTTCGCAAATCCAAGTTAGTGATTTTATAGCCGAATGTTCTTGTGAAGAATACCAATACAACCTATTAACGGGTCAACTGCTGAACCCTCCAGCGGATGCTGAGACCCTATATCCCTTGCTGTTTTATCGTGCGGAAGTACGCGGCAATTCGGTTGTAGTGTCCAATTAGTTTAGTTCTGAAGATCCAATAGAACAGCAGCTATTCCTGCTGCATCCAAACCTACTTCTTTTTGTAATTGTGCAGTTGTTCCGTGGGGAATAAACCGGTCAGGAATACCGATTCGTTTAAGGGTTTGTGTGTATCCATGCGTATTGGCCCATTCCAATACAGCGCTTCCGGCTCCACCAGCCAAGGCGCTATCTTCTACTGTTAGGACCGTAGTGTAGGTTTGGAAAACAGCATGTAAAAGCGTATCGTCTAGGGGTTTTATACTGCCTAAATCATAATGGCTGGGCGCACAATGGTCTTGTACTAATTCTAGTGCATCCTTGACGTTATCGCTCATTGTTCCTACGCTAAGAATTGCAATCTCTTTTCCTTCTTTAAGACAAGATCCCCGATCGAGGTCGAGTTCTTTAAAAGGGAGTTCCCAATTCGATATTTTCCCATAGCCTCTGGGGTACCGTATCGCTACAGGTCCGTCAATTCCGAGTTGAAGTGTGTAAAGTGTATTTCGGAGTTGTATTTCGTTTCTTGGAGCTAAGATGCGCATATTGGGAATGGTTCTCAGCATGGCAATATCAAAAACCCCATGATGGGTAGGACCATCTTGGCCGACTAAACCGGCACGATCCAGGCAAAAAACAACCCCTAAATTTTGTAAAGCAACATCGTGTATGACTTGATCGTAGGCACGTTGTAAAAAGGTAGCGTAGATCGCACAGAAAGGAAGTAGACCAGCTGTTGCCATTCCAGCTGCTAGGGTAACCGCATGCTGTTCTGCTATTCCAACATCAAAACTTCTTTCTGGGAAAGCATCCATCATCAGCTTCATCGAACTCCCCGTCGGCATAGCCGGAGTAATTCCAATAATGGCATCGTTTTGAGCTGCCAAAGCAACTAGAGTTTTTCCAAATACATCTTGGTATTTTGTGGTTGGGCGTTCTGTTTTTGGAACAAGAATACCTGTTTTTCGATCGAACTTCCCTGGTGCGTGATAGGTGACCTGATCCAATTCTGCCTGTATGACTCCTTTCCCTTTGGTGGTGACCACGTGAATGAGTCGGGGACCTTTTTGCTTTTGAATTTTTTGAAAGGCGGCAATCAAACCGGGTAGATCGTGACCATCAACGGGTCCGTTGTAGGGAATGTTTAGGGCTTGAAAAATATTATCGGAGGCAGAATTTTCTTGTTTTACCTTTTCGAAATAATGTTTTAAAGCGCCAACACTGGGATCAATCCCAATGGCATTGTCGTTGAGTACAATAATCAAATTGGCTGAACTCACACCCGCATGATTCAGTGCTTCGAGGGCCATTCCGCCGGCAATAGATGCATCGCCAATCACAGCAATATGTGCGCGTGAATCATTTTTTTGTTGGTGTGCAAGCGCCATACCCAGAGCTGCCGAAATAGAGGTGGAAGCATGACCTGTTCCAAAAGCATCGTACATACTTTCTGCTCTGGTAGGAAAGCCACTGAGTCCCTGCCACTGTCTGTTGGTTGCAAATTGATCGCGTCTTCCTGTCAGGATTTTGTGTCCATAGGCCTGATGGCCTACATCCCAAATGAGTTGGTCAACAGGGGTGTTGAATACATAATGCAAAGCAATGGTTAGTTCTACAACTCCCAGACTCGCTCCTAAATGGCCTTCTTTGGTTGCAATTACATCAATGATTTCTTGACGTAATGCTCCTGCCAAGAGAAGTAAATCTTTGGGCTTGAGTTCCCGAATAGCCTCGGGATTATTGATTTTGGATAAAACGCTTTCTTGTTTCACAAGACAAAGGTAGGCGTTAATTCAGAATTATGAATTGTGAAATGCTTACTTTTAAGCATGGAATTAGACGATGCTTACTTTATGCAAAAAGCCTACGAGCAGGCAGAATTGGCTTTCGAAATGGATGAGGTTCCTGTAGGTGCCGTTGTTGTTATTGATCAACGGATCGTAGCACGCGCTCATAACCTAACCGAACGCCTAAAAGATGTTACTGCTCATGCAGAAATGCAGGCGATTACGGCCGCATCGCATTTTTTAAATGGGAAATATTTAAAAGGATGCACCCTATATGTAACACTTGAGCCTTGTGTTATGTGTATGGGCGCCCTTTATTGGAGCCAGTTGGATCGTGTTGTATTTGGAGCTTCAGACCCCAAACGGGGCTTTGCTTCTCAAGGGGTGCATGCACATCCCAAATCTAAAATTCAAGGGGGTGTTTTGGCGGAGGAATCTGGAGCCTTGTTGGAACGCTTTTTTAAAGCGAAACGATAAAAAAAAGCACCCCTGAGGAGTGCTTTTTTTGAACCAAAATAAAATGTTTTTTATAAGACTTGGATTTGTGCTGCCACTTTTCCTTTTTTACCTTCTTCTTCAACGTATTCTACTTTGTCGCCCTCGTTTAGACTTACTCCGTCAAGAGACGTTACATGGACAAAAATGTCTTGGCCTGTTTCATCATTGGTTATGAATCCATAACCTTTGGATGCATTAAAAAATTTTACTGTACCTGTCATACCATATGATTATATATCTACAAAGGTACAAATTTGTTTTTTATTTGGATAGTAAAATACCTTAGAAATATTGATAGTCAGCAGGTTCAATTTTTTTTACCACTCATTTTCTTCATATTTTCGTCGGTCAAAGTATAATCAGCAATGTTTTTATCTTTCCAACGGTGGTATAAAAAAAGGGGCAAATAAACAAAAGCACCAAATAAAACACCCAAGCCAATTATTTTTTCACCATCCTTATAGTCGAGTAGTTCTTTTACATAATAGCCTCTTCCAAGAATTCCTAAAAGACAGAAAAATAAAATCCGAAGTATGTATTTCATAAGAATTAATTTTTAAACGTTATGATCTATTAAAGTGGGTCACTAACCCGAATAAGTTCTCTGCGATAAACCGAAAGCAGTTTGGATTTAGATACAAACCCGAGAAATTTTCCTTCTTTTAAGACGGGTAAATTCCATGCACTACTGTCTTGAAATTTCCGCATGATGACTTTCATATGATCCTTTTCATAATGAATTACATTGGGCGGACTGTGCATCAGCGATCGTACGAAGACTGTTTCGTGTAGGGATGAGTCGAACATGAATTCTCGAACGTCGTCCAATAAGACAATCCCCAAAAGAGCCTCCTCTTCGTTCAGAACCGGGAATAAATTTCGTTTTGATTTTGCTACCCCCTCGGTAAGCATAGTACCCAGTGTCATTGCAGGAGAAAGAATACAAAAGTTTTTTTCAATCAATTTATCCAATTGCATGAGGGTGAGTATGGTGTCGTCTTTGTCGTGGGTTAGGAGGGCATCTTTTTTCACCAGGTCGGTGGTGTATATCGTTGTAGGCACAAAGTATTTGGAGATGGCAAAAGCCAAAGAGGCCGTAATCATGAGTGGGAGAAACAAGGTATAACCACCCGTTAGTTCTGCAATCAAGAAAATTGCTGTAAGGGGGGCATGTAAAATACCTGCAATCATTCCGGCCATTCCAACTAGGGTAAAATTACTTACCGAAATGGGTATGCTTGTAACCCCAAGGGCATTGATTATTTTGGCAAAAACATGTCCAAGGGCACTACCCATAAACAATGAGGGAGCAAAGACACCACCTTTTCCTCCTGCGCCAAAGGTTAAACTAGTTGCGATTACCTTGAAGAAAACAAGCCCAAGAAGCAAGAAAATAACAGTCCAAGTTTGATCAAAATCTTTGATGAATACAGAAGTGCCGATGGCCGCTAGATAGTCCTCTCTCAATAAATTATTAATGGTTTCAAAACCTTCTCCATACAAGGGCGGAATAAGAACGATGAGAATACTGAGGCAAAGCCCTCCTAAAATCACCCGCTGATATCCTTTTAGTTGAACTTCGAAAAAACGTTCAATCCACAGATACATCTTTGTAAAATAAACAGAACCTAATCCAGCGATTATCCCAAAGATCATATAATATCCCAAATGATTTAAATTGAAAATATCTTTCAGTTCAAAAGGGAGTAACTGCGTAGATCCAAAAAAAAAGTAAGTTGTGAGTAATGCCGAAATGGAAGCGAATAAAAGGGGAAGTAAAGATGCTAAGGTCATATCCAAACTAAAAACTTCGATGGCAAATATGATAGCAGCTATCGGAGCTTTGAAAATAGCAGACATGGCACCAGCGGCTGCACAGCCGATGAGTAAGCTGCGGGTAGCCTGATTTAAATGCAACAGCCGTGATAAATTAGAAGCGATACTCGCACCTCCAGATACCGTTGGCCCTTCGAGACCGGCAGAGCCTCCAAATCCTATGGTTATTGGAGCTGTAAAAACAGAAGCAAACATTTGATAAGCGGGCATGATACCTTTCCGTTTTGAAAGGGCATAAAGCACGGAGGGAATCCCGTGATTTACCGGTTTTTTGATGCCGTATCGGATGATTGCCAAAGTTAGCAGGATCCCGAGAATAGGAAAAATAAAGTAAAAAAGAGATTGGTATTCTATGTTTACATTGGTAATCTGTTGTTGGAAAAAATAGGTGGTATTTTTTATTACAGCAGCCAAAAGCCCCGATAAAATACCAACAACAATGCTTACGAAATGTATAAATTGTTTGTTTGGGATGTGTTTAATCCTCCAAATCAGGAACTTTTTTAAGGTTAAACTCCCTTGCAGTTGCATCACTCTTTTGCTTTAATGGTAAGATTCAACTCGTCTAATTGTGTTTCGGCAATTGAAGCAGGGGCGTCGATCATCAAATCACGACCGCTGTTATTTTTTGGGAATGCAATAAAATCTCGAATGGTTTCTTGTCCGCCTAAGAGGGCAACCAAACGATCCAGTCCAAGTGCAATGCCACCGTGCGGAGGGGCACCATACTGGAATGCCTCCATTAAAAATCCGAATTGAGCCTGTGCTTCTTCCTTAGTAAATCCGAGTAAATCGAACATGGTTTCTTGAACTGCAGCATCATGAATTCGGATGGATCCTCCTCCAATTTCATTTCCGTTAAGAACCAAATCATAGGCGTTAGCGTTGACAGCTGCTGGGTCGGTTGCCAAGAGTTCCATTTGTTCGGGTTTTGGAGCTGTAAAGGGATGGTGCATGGCGTGGAAGCGTTTGCTTTCTTCGTCCCATTCTAAAAGGGGAAAGTCTACTACCCATAGGGGAGCAAAAACCTCTGGATCACGAAGACCCAACTGCTCTGCCAATTCCATACGTAAAGCAGAAAGTTGTGTTCGCGTTTTATGGGCATCTCCACCCATCACGAGGATCAAGTCTCCAGCTTTTGCTTGCGTACTAGAAGCCCATGCTTGTAGATCTTCTTGTGAATAAAATTTATCTACAGAGGATTTGAAACTCCCATCTTCATTACATTTCACCCAGATCAATCCGTTGGCACCAATTTGAGGTCTTTTGACCCAATCGATTAAGGCATCGATTTGTTTTCGGGTATAACTTGCAGCTCCTGTCACTGCTATTCCAACAATCAGTTCTTGTTGGTCAAAAACAGGAAAGCCTTTGCCTTTGGCAAGCTCGTTGAGTTCGGCAAACTCCATTCCAAAACGAATGTCGGGTTTGTCGTTTCCGTATTTTTGCATCGCCTCTGCATAGGTCATTCTTGGGAAATCGGATACTTCGACGCCTTTAATTTCTTTTAAAAGGTGTATGAGTAGGCCCTCAAAACGAGCGAGAATATCTTCTTGTTCTACGAAGGTCATTTCGCAATCAATTTGAGTAAATTCGGGTTGTCTATCGGCACGTAAATCTTCGTCTCGAAAACATTTAACAATCTGAAAATACTGGTCCATTCCGCCAACCATCAGCAGTTGCTTGAAGGTTTGTGGCGACTGAGGTAAGGCGTAAAATTCTCCTGAATTCATTCGAGAGGGCACTACAAAATCACGTGCACCTTCTGGCGTAGACTTAATCAAGTAGGGAGTCTCAACGTCTATAAAATTATAGGAGGATAAGTAGTTGCGAATTGCTAAACTTACCTTAGAACGAAAAATTAAATTTTCACAAACAGGCTTTCTACGGATATCGAGGTAGCGGTATTGCATGCGCAATTCTTCGCCACCATCGGTTTCGTTTTCAATAGTGAAAGGAGGTGTTTTCGAAGCATTTAAAATGGTGAAAGATTCTGCTAGAATTTCAATTGCACCCGTTGGTATATTCGAGTTTTTTGATTCGCGCTCAATGACCGTTCCTTCAACTTGAATCACAAATTCGCGGCCCAGATTTTGCGCCCTTTCCAATGTTTTTTTATCGGTACGCTCTTCGTCAAAAATAATTTGAGTGATGCCGTAACGATCCCGTAAATCGACCCATATCATAAAGCCTTTGTTACGGGTTTTTTGTACCCATCCGGCTAGGGTCACTTTATTTCCAAGGTGTGTAAGGTTTAATTCCCCACAGTTATTTGTTCTTAGCATAGTTTCAAAATTCTTCGCAAAGATATTAAGTTCAATCTTCTTTAGGAGTTTCGAAAGGCTTTAATCTTTAATTTTAATCGATACACCAAGTAAAAACAAGCTGGAACGATTACCAAAGTTAGGAAGGTAGCGAAGGATAGCCCAAAAATCACGGTCCAAGCCAGTGGTCCCCAGAAAATCACATTGTCTCCTCCAATATAAATGTTGGGATCCCAGTTGGTCACCAAAGAAGAAAAATCAATGTTGAGGCCAGTTGCCAGTGGGATAAGCCCTAAAATGGTTGTTATTGCCGTTAGCAACACAGGTCGCAAACGTGCAGTTCCGCCTAAAACAATAGCTTCTCTAGCTTCAATACGTGGAAGCATCTCTTCAAACGAAATACCCAATTCTTCTTTTTTTCGTGCAATGAGCAGTTGGGTATAATCGATCAGAACCACCCCATTGTTTACCACAATTCCTGAAAGGGAGATAATTCCCATCATCGTCATCATGATTACAAAAGGCATTCCGAATAAACTGATTCCATAAAGTACACCCGTAAAACTTAAGAAAATAGAAAGTAGGATGATGAGTGGATTGGAGATGGAATTGAATTGAAGTACCAGTAATAATACGATAAGCCCTAAAGCAGTTGCTAAAGCACCCAATAAGAAATTCATATTGGCTTCTTGTTCTGCAACTTCTCCAGTAAATTCATAATCTACACCGGAAGGGATGCCGTCGAAACCGATCATGCTTTCTTTTACGTGGTCGACAACTTCATTTGCATTGTAGCCGGCTAAAACAGCCGAATAGACTGTGACAACACGTCGAAGTTCCTTGTGCTTGATGGCACTAAAGGAAACAGAATTATCCAAATCGACAATTGCACTGATCGGAATTTCTTTGATTTTTCCACTGGCCTGATCTCGAAACACAATGTATTGATCTAAAAGCGAAGCAGTACTGAGTCTGTCTTTTTCATCAAAGCGAACGTTGATGTCATAGTCTTCCCCATCCTTCTTAAAAACGCCTGCTTTTTCACCAAAGAGCGAACGTCTCAGTTGTTGGCCAATTTGACCCCCAGCGACTCCAAGACCCCCAGCTTTTTTACGATCGATATTGACCGCTAGACCGGGCTTACTTTTATTTACATCGATTTTGATTTCTTCTACTCCCAGGATATTTTCTTTTCCTAAATAGGATTTCAAGCGTTCAGCAATTGCAATTAATTCGTCGTAATCTTCTCCCTTAAGTTCAATGTTTACAGGATAACCTACCGGAGGTCCCGCTGCTTCTTTTTCAACCGAAATTGAAAAACCTGCATACTTATCTTGAAGTTTTGCTTGAATTTCTTTTCTCAGATCTTCACTCGAAAGACCTCTTCTGAGTTTGAATTCCGACATGGTTAGGGTGACTTTTGCCTTGTGGGGCATGTCTTGGTCTCCCCCTTTATCGGTTTCAGGATTTTGAGCTCCAGCCCCAACCATAGACACGTTGGAGTCAATCATAAAGCTAGAATCGCCGTCTGTGTATTTTTCCTGAGAGATGACTTCCTGAATTTCAGCTTCAATAAGTTTTGCAGTAGCATTGGTTTTGTCGATGGAGGTACCCTCTGGATATTCCATATAAACAAAGATTTGCTGCGGCTGATTTTCTGGGAAAAACTCAACCTTTGGCGAAGCTAATCCGAGAATAATAAAGGAAGAAAAAAGTAACCCAATTGTTGAAAACAAAAAGACATAGGGCATGCGTCCTGTCAAAGCAAAACGCAATACTTTGGTATATCTTTTTTCTAAATTTACAAGGACAACGTTCTGAAAATAAACAGCCCATTTTTTAATGAAAAATTTATAGGCCCAAAATAAAATAGTTGTAAAAAGCATCAGAGTTCCTAAACCTCGAACGGTTCCTGTATTGAACACCAACAGAAGTCCTAAGCCACCTAAAACAAAGGTTAAACGCCAAAGACTCTTTTGACTAATCTCACGATCTTCTATTTCCATGAATTTTGAAACCAACATGGAATTAAAAAATATGGCAACAATTAGCGAAGATCCCAGAACAATGGAAAGGGTAATGGGAAAGAAAATCATGAACTTTCCAATGGTACCTGGCCAAAAGCCAAGGGGTATAAAAGCCGCAATGGTTGTTGCTGTAGAGATGATGATGGGGTACGCAATTTCACCAACCCCTTTTTTCGCAGCTTCGATTGCAGTAAAGCCTTCTTTTTCCATTAATCGGTAAGCGTTTTCGACTACCACAATTCCGTTGTCTACCAGCATTCCAAGCCCCATAATAAGACCAAAAAGAACCATGGTGTTGATGGTTTGGCCCAAGAAACCTAAGATCATAAAGGACATGAACATGGACATAGGAATTGCAAAACCAACAAAGAGTGCATTTCGGAAGCCTAAGAAAAACATTAGAACAGTGATTACCAGAATCACCCCAAAAATGATGTTGTTGGCCAAATCACTAACAATGTTTTTTGTGGTATTGGATTGGTCGTTTGAAATGTCAACCTTGATGGTGCTTGGAAAATCATTTGCAATAACTTCCTCGACTATGGCTCTAATTTTTTCTACCGATAGAATCAAATTTTTTCCACTTCGTTTTTTAACGTCAAGAACCAAAGCAGATTTTCCATCCAAACGGGCATAGGAGTTTTTTTCTTTTTCTTTAAAAGTAACGGTAGCTACATCGCCTAAAAAAAGAACACCATTTTGCGTTTTAATCACAAAATTCTCAAGTTCTTCTGGGCTTTCTATTTCTCCAAGCACACGGATGTTTCTACGTAAGCCGTCCCCTTCAATATTCCCAGCAGAAACGGTACTGTTCCCTCGGGCTATGGCATTGATTACATTGTCGAAAGACACCGTTGCAGCATTCATTTTCATGAGGTCGAGCGAAACCTCTACCTCAAAGTCTTGAACTCCACGAAGAGCAACTTCTTTGATTTCGGACATCTGTTCGATTTTATCTTGAAGCAATTCACCATAAAATTTCATTTCCTTAATGGGTAAATCTCCACTGAGACCAATGTTGAGAATTGGAACCTCTTCAGACAAACTAAACTCAAAAGCAGTCGGTTCTACTTTGGCATTGTTAAAGGTAGGCCAATCCGCACTTGAAGTAACCGCATCAATTTTATCCTTTACTTTTATTTTCGCATTTTCTTTGGTTATGTTTTCATCAAATTCAACGGTAATCAAAGAAAAATTCTCCAAGGAAGTCGAGGTGATTTTAACCAGGTTGGGAACGCCTTTTAACTCTTCTTCTAAAGGGTCGGTAATGAGCCGCTCCATATCTTCGGCTGTATTTCCTGGGAAAACAGAACTGATAAACACCTCGTTGGTATTGATCTCTGGATAATTTTCACGGGGCATACTCATATAAGACGATACGCCTAGCAAAAAGAATAAGGCGATAATCACATAGATGACCGTACTGTGGTCTATGGCCCAAGAGGAGAGGGAGAATTCTTTTAAGTCGGATGATTTTTTCATGGATCTGTTGTGTTTGGGTCCTAGATGTTTTTAACTAATTGTTGGTCTTTAACCAATCGAATTCCATCTTCAACGATGCGATCTCCAGCTTGAAGGCCACTCAGAATTTCAACTTTATTATTTGAAGATTTTCCTAATTTGACAAAGGTTTTTTCAACTCTGTAGGTTTTCTGAGCTGCATCTTCTTCAACAAGCTTATAAACGTAGCTCGCTCCTGCTTGATTTTCTAAAATATTTTTGATCGATACAAGAACCGCCTTAGGATTGTTGTAGTCGTTGACTTCAATTAGTGCGGTCATGTTCGGTTTTAGCATCTGTTCTTTATTGTCTAAAGATATTTCAACTCGAAAAGAGCGGTTGTTTGGGTTGATGAAATTTCCAACAACACTAACACGCTCCTCATATTGCGTTCCTAAAACAGGAACGGATACTAGAGCACTGGTGTTGGTGTGGATGTTTGGAAGGTGAATTTCTGGAATTTCTGCTGCAACCTTCATCTGATCTAAATTGATGATTCTGATGATTGGTGTCATCCCGGGAGCAAGATTACTGCCTCGATCGGCAACAATATGATCGATGACTCCGTCAAAGGGTGCTGTAATTTTTGTTTTTGCAACCTGATCCTTCATCTGAGAAACACTTTTTTCGATGCTGAGGTAATTGGTTTTCGCTTGTAAAAATTGAATTTCAGAACCAATTTTTTGTTTCCAAAGACGTTGCTGTCTTTCGAAGGTAGTTTTGGCGAGTTTCAGTTGAAGCTTCAGTTGCTCTAGTTGATCTCGTAACCCACCATCCGAAATTTCTGCAAGGAGTGTACCTTGGGTTACTTTTTGCCCCTCGCTTACATGAATTTTTTTGAGTAAGCCTGGAATTTCAGGATAAATCAGAATATTCTTGTCTGTTTCAATTGAACCTTGGAACGAAACCGAATGTTGGTAAAACTCTTCCTTTAATTCGACAGACCCAACAAGAACAAATTTCTGAGTTTTATCTTTTGACTGTAAAGATGCATTGAGTTGTTCCAACTCTTTTTCAAGCTGGTTGATGGTTTTTACATGTGCAGTTTTTTGCAGTTGGATTTCTTCAAGAGTTCCCGTTGCGATAATCTCGGAAACATTTTTCTTATCGGAAGATCCACACTGGATAAAGCTTACAAGGCTGAGGAGTGCAATGAATTTTTTCATGATATGTTTTATTGAGGATTGTTGTTTATGATGATGTCAAGTGCTGTTTTTTGGGAAACAACTGCTTGCATGGATTGGATATAACTTTGTTGAATGGTGTAGAGTTGTATTTGTGCTTGGCGCAGTTCAAAACTACTGGCCAAACCTTCGAAAAATTTGGTTTTATTTTTTTGTTCAATACGTTCAGCAAGATCCAGTTGATCTTTGGTGTTGAAGTGTTTTTTAATGGCTAATCGGTAATTGTTTTTAGCCTGCTCATATTCATAGTATACCTTACTTCGTGCTTCGTCAAAAGCAGTTTTTGCTTGTTCTAAGGTAATTTTAGCTTTTTGGGCACTTGCGGTTCGTCCAAATGAACTGAAAATAGGAATCTTGACCCGCACGCCAAAGGCAGCAGAACCAAACCATTTTTGATCTTTATCCGTAAAGCCAAAGCTGTCGTTATTTCCCATATAAGCACCATTTACAAAAGCCGTAAGACTTGGAAGTGACTTCGCTTTTTCGAGACGATAAAAGAGTTCTTCTGTGGTGATTTGTTTTTCTGCGATACGCAAATCAATGTTGTTAGCATAGCCCGGATCTTCTTCTTCCATGATGAGGTTTTTGAGAACCAAAGCTTCGAGTTCATCGGTTAGCTCCAATGGACTATCCAGCGAGATGCCCAACAATAGTTTTACCACACTATGAGACAATTCTGCCATATTCTTGGCGTAATCTAATTGGTTGTTTAGCGAGGTAAGGGTAAGCTGCAATTGCTCTACACTTTCTTCTTCTTCAAAACCAGAGCCAAAAAGCTGGGACACTTCTTCTAAATTCTTAGTAAGCGTACTGATATTATCTTCTAAAATCATAACATTAGCTCGAGCTGCAATTGCACCGAGGTAGGCATCGACGATGATCCGTTGAATCTCTAGTTGTGTTTTTTCTTGTGCGTTATCCGCAAGGGCCAAAAAGTGTTTGATTCCCTGAACTCCGACAACATAGGTTCCGTCGAATAAGAGTTGTTTTAATTCGATCATACCCATGGCGGTTTGCTCTGTCCCAAAAGTAATCTCAGAAAATTCTCCAGCTGGACCTCCAAAAAATTCTGCAGGGATCAACGACACGGGTTGCTCTATATTATTTTGGTAGTTTAGATTGGCCGTTATTTGTGGGAATCCTATCGATAGTGTTTCCCATTTTTGTTTTTGCGCTTTTTTGAGTTCCATATCGGCTCTTTGCATTGTGCGGTTGTGGATCATTCCCCACTCAATCGCTTCGTCTAGCGAGACAGCTGTAGGTAGGTCTTGTGCAATTAGCCCGTTGATATTCCAACTCAGAAACAGGAAGAAAAGTATTTTTTTCATAATAATATTAGGTAGTTGATTTGAAGAGGTTTAATGATTTCATTCCTTTGGGCGTTACAATGGCTCTTAGGTGATAGTCTAAATAATTTTCGAAAAGGTGCTCTATTTTAAATTGCTCAATGGGAAATATTTCGATGTCCCGTATGCCACGCATTCCATTTAAATACAAACGAGAAACAAATTCAACATCAATTTCGGTTCGGAACAAGCCCGAGTCGATTCCATTTTGGAGACTGTTTTTAACCATTTTGCCCAAATATTGATATTCTTTAGCTTTGAGGTCTTCGTATATTTTTGGATAATATTTTTGCAGCTGATAGTTTGGGGAAGTTTTTTCACTCCCCAAATACTTCATGGCCTCCATCTTTACGCAATGGAGCTCTTCTATTGGATTGGAAGTACCTTCTTTTATCTTGATGATGTCGCAGGTAACCTTTTCAAAAATGGAGGAAGCAACTTCTTTGACCAGTTGATGCTTGTTTTCAAAATGAATGTATAAGGTCTTCTTTGAGATTCCTAAAGAAACCGCAAGGTCGTCCATGGTTACGCTTTTGAACCCTAACTGAAGAAAAAGCTTAGTTGCTTTTTCGATGATGGTACTTTTCATTTTTTCGAATTGATAAATTCGATGCAAATATAACGATGGAAACTATAAAAACCAAAAAAGTTTCCAAAGTATTTTGTTTCGTAAAAGAAAGCAATAAAAAAGGTTATTTTTGTAAAAAATAAAGAACTGTGCTTACACAATATCAAACGGCTTTTTTAAGCTATATGAAGGAGCAACTTCCTGAAAAATCCCCTGCAAGTTTATATGAACCAGCATCTTATATCATGCAATTGGATGGAAAACGAATTCGCCCTGTCTTAGCTTTATTGGCTGCAGATGCCGTTGGGGGTTCCTTCAAAAACGCCCTTCCAGCAGCTTTAGCAGTTGAGGTTTTTCATAATTTCAGCTTAGTGCATGATGATATTATGGACGATGCACCCTTAAGAAGAGGTCAGTCAACGGTTCATGAAAAATGGGATGCCAATACTGGAATTCTGTCGGGAGATGTAATGTTGATATGGGCCTATGAGTGTTTGAATGTTTATCCGGGAACCTTGTTTAAGGAGCTAACCTCTCTATTCAGTGCAACCGCTCGAAAGGTATGCGAAGGGCAACAAAACGACATGGACTTTCCAAATCAAAAGCTAGTTACTCAGCAAGAGTATATGCAAATGATTGCCTATAAAACTGCCGTACTCTTGGGTTGCTCATTACAAATGGGCGCCTTAGTAGGTGGAGCTTCTAAAGAAACGAGTCTGCCTTTTTATAATTTTGGAATTGAATTGGGGTTAGCTTTTCAATTACAAGACGATTATTTAGACGCTTTTGGAGATCCTGAAACCTTTGGAAAACAAATTGGAGGTGATATCATTGAAAATAAAAAAACCCTACTGTATCTTTTGGCTTTGGAATTGGGTAGCCCAGAAGATGCTGCTGCTTTGGAGCGGCTTTTTGAAACAAATCCCACAGATCCAACTCAGAAAATTGCTCAAGTGAAAGAGCTGTTTACAACCTCTGGTGCCGTAGAACAGATTCAGCAACAAATGAAAGCGTATACTCAAAAGGCTTTGAAAGAAGTAGATCAATTCCCTGTTGAAGAAGAAAAGAAAGAAATTTTCAAGGCTTTTGCGCTGCAGTTGATGGACCGAAAGTTATAGCTAGAATATTCGCTTCCAAAGGGCTTTAATGAAAAGACCCACAGGAAAACTCCGCATAATTTTAATTTCTTCCCAGAAGCTGGTTTGTTCATCTAAGAATTTAAAAATACGTTCCGGTTTATTTTTTTTAAACATCAATGAGAAAAGCATATGCCCTTTTTCGTTGTGTTTGCTTAGAACATCCAGAAATAAAAGGTCGTAAAACCAAAATCGATTCCGTTTTTCCATATTGTTTAAATCCTGACCAGTCTTTAGGAAGTTAATTACTTCTTTGGTTTTGCGCATTGATTTTTGAAAGGTAAAACCCGTACTCGCCTTGGTCCATCCTCCAGCAGTTCCAATGTGCATCACATTGGGGGAATTGCTTTTCCAAAACGGATAGGCTGTCATCGGAATACTCCCTTGCTCTCGATCTTCAATCGAAAATTCACCAGCATTTTTTTGATTCAAGTAGTCCGTTATGGCAGCTTCATATTCCTCATCTTTTAAAAGATCGGCCGAGAATAAAGTATATTCTACCAATGCTTCGTGCGCAGAAAAAGGAAGTACATATATGAAGCGAGTATTGCCTTTTTGAGGCAAGTCGAAGTCCATGAACTGAATGGTTTTCGGATCGAAAATGGGGTGTTCAGTTTTTACAAACCAACCAATAAAGTGTTGGTGTAATACTGGAAATTTCTTTTTATGCTCTAAATGTCGTCTTGTAGGAATGCTAGAAAAAACTTTTTGCCCTCGGAATTGTCTTTTTGTTCCCGAAACGCTAACATGGTTTTTTTGATCCTCGATGGAGCATACTTCCTCTTCTAGGAGGGTAATATTGGGTTTTGAAGCAAGTTCCGAATGGATTTTTTTATAGAAATCAATACCGCGTATCATTTTGTATTGAAAGGGGTCAAGGGCTATTTCTTTTGAAAAATTGGAAGCTTTAAATTCAGCAACATCCCATTGATTGTATAGGAGTGAATCCCAAACGGAGCCTTTTGCTTCCCAAAAACACCAGGTGCGATCGTTGCTGTTTTTTGATTCTTTTTCAAGAATTAAGATTTTCTTATCGTAAAAGTAGGAGTCGGAACAGAGCGCCTGAGCGAGCATTAACCCCGAAGCACCTCCTCCACAAATAATATAGTCAAAATGGTTTTCGTTCTCCATAGATTCTCTAAAATTAAAGATTTGATTTGGAAATAGGGATAGCTACTTACCGTATTTTGATTAAATTTGCAAAAGATTTACAAAACCCAACACTAATGGAAACAATAATTGCTTTTTTTGAAAACACCGACCCTGTTTTAGGAGCGTTATACGCAACTATTTTCACTTGGGGATTGACTGCATTTGGAGCTTCGTTTGTTTTCTTTTTTAAGAGTATGAATCGGGCTGTTCTCGACGGAATGCTTGGTTTTACAGGAGGAGTTATGGTTGCAGCTAGTTTTTGGAGTTTGTTGGCTCCTGGAATTGAAATGAGTCCTGGAGAAGGCTTTGTAAAAGTGATGCCTGCCGCCATTGGTTTTGGCTTAGGGGCCTTATTTATTTTTGGACTAGATAAAGTACTGCCTCATATACACATCAATTTTAAGGAAAGCGAAGGAATCAAAACTCCTTGGCACAGAACAACGCTGTTGGTTCTTGCAATTACCTTACACAATATTCCGGAGGGTTTAGCTGTAGGAGTCCTTTTTGGTGGGGTTGCAGCGGGAATACCCGAAGCTTCTATTGCGGGTGCAGTTGTTTTAGCAATCGGAATTGGAATACAAAATTTCCCTGAAGGAATTGCCGTTTCTATGCCTTTACGACGCCTTGGTCTCAGCCGTTTCAAGAGTTTTTGGTACGGACAACTTTCAGCAATTGTTGAGCCAGTAGCTGCAGTAATTGGTGCTGTAGCGGTTACTTTCTTTACGCCCTTACTTCCATATGCGTTGGCTTTTGCGGCGGGAGCTATGATCTTTGTTGTGGTTGAGGAAGTTATTCCAGAAACACAACAAGACAAATACACCGATATTGCAACCTTAGGATTTATAGGTGGCTTTATTGTAATGATGTGTTTGGATGTGGCTTTAGGCTAAGACTTATTCTTCCGTTTGTGTGCCATTCCAACCTTGAGCAGTCAATTCGATTTGCTGTCCTAATCCCGTAACCATATTGTAGCCCGAAGCTTCGTCGGTCATATGCCCAATAATACTCAGGTGGGGGTGCCCTTTTACCTTTTCAAAATCACTTTGTTCGATGGTAAAAAGCAATTCGTAATCTTCTCCTCCATTGAGTGCTGCCGTGCTGTTGTTGATGTTGAACTCTTCACAGGTTTTGGTGACCTCTGGATCGATTGGGATTTTATCCTCATAGATTTGACATCCTAATTTAGACGCCTTGGAAAGATGAATTATCTCCGAAGAAAGACCATCACTTACGTCGATCATTGCCGTGGGTTTTACATCCAATTCTTTCAAAAGGGCTTTGATGTCTGTTCGTGCTTCTGGCTTCAATTGACGTTCAATACAATAGCTGTATGCTGATAAATCGGGTTGCGATTGGGGATTGACTTGGAATACGGCTTTCTCGCGTTCCAATACTTGAAGCCCCATATACGCACCACCAAGATCTCCTGTAACAACAACAAGATTCCCTTCTTTAGCTCCGCTTCTCAATACAATTTCTTCTTTTGGTGCTTTTCCGATTACCGTTACCGAAAGCAACAAACCTTTGGTTGAGCTGGTTGTATCCCCGCCAACTAGATCAACTTTATAATTGTTGCAGGCAAGACGAATACCGGCATATAATTCTTCAATAGCCTCTAAGGGAAACCGATTTGATACAGCGATGGATACTGTAATTTGGGTAGCGGTTCCGTTCATTGCATATACATCCGAAAGATTTACCATTACGGCTTTATAGCCTAAGTGTTTCAAAGGCATATAACTCAAGTCAAAATGCACCCCTTCTATCAATAGGTCTGTTGAAACTAAGCTTTCTTCATCTCCGTGCTGAATAATGGCAGCATCATCACCAACCCCAACTTGTGTCGATGAATCGTAGATTGAAAAATCTTTGGTAATTGTTTCAATGAGGGCAAACTCCCCTAGGGAGGCAATAGGGGTCTTCGGAATATTTTTATCTTCTAACATGCTGCAAAAATAAGAGGTTTCTTGAAATAAATCTCTAGGTTTTGGCATCGTTCTTGGATAGTATATCTTTATACAAAATAACTGTTGATGAAAACTATTTTTAAGCTTCTTTTGGTTTCGCTGACATTTTTTTCTAGCTGCATATATGATCCAATAGAACCTGTCCTTGTTTTAGTTGATGAGCCCACCCCAACCCCAATTCCAGATTCATTGGTAACAATCCCACCGAGTGGATTAGTTCCATGCGAAGACGGACAAGCAGGGATTTACCCTTGTTTAGGATATGATTTACAGGCCTTGGTTTCTCTAGAAACGATGGGTACAACATTTGGAAGCGATAGTTGGGGATGGACCGATACCCTAACGGGAAAAGAATATGCCATCATGGGAGTGAAAGACGGAACAGCTTTTATAGACATCAGTACCCCGGATCAACCCATTTACTTAGGGAAACTCCCTACCGCATCCATTCCAAGTACTTGGAGGGACATAAAGGTGTATCAAGATTATGCTTTTGTTGTTAGTGAAGCAGCAGACCACGGCTTGCAGGTTTTTGATTTAACACGTTTACGTGATATAACCAGAGTTCAGCGCTTTACTGCTGATGCTCGTAATGATAGTTTTGGGTCTGCCCACAATATAGCAATCAACGAAACCAGTGGTTTTGCCTATGTGATCGGGAGTGCCTTATTTGACGGTGGCCCTGCTTTTTTTGATATAAACGATCCGCTTAATCCAATCTTAGTTGGAGGTTTTTCAGACGAAGCGTACACTCACGATGCCCATATAGTGACCTATGATGGACCTGATTTGGAGCATCAAGGCAAGGAAATTTTCTTTGGAAGTAATAGTATTGATCGGGAGAATAATCAAGTTGTAATTGTCGATGTAACGGATAAAACTGCTCCAATACTGATCTCTAATATAACCTATAGTAATGATGGCTATACTCATCAGGGATGGTTGGCAGAAGACCACCAATACTTTTACCTTGGAGATGAATTCGATGAGCTTACTTTTGGAAACCGCACCAAGACCTTTGTCTTTGATTTAGAAGATTTGGATAACCCAGTTTTACACTATAATTATTTTGGTCCTACTAATGCAATTGATCATAACGGCTACACCAAAGGCAATTCCTTTTTTTTGGCAAATTACACTGCGGGTATGCGCGAAATAGACATACAGAATATTGCTTCTGGTGTCATGGAAGAAGTTGGTTTTTTTGACACCTACCCCTTAAATAATGCCACCGGATTTGACGGCGTATGGAGTGTTTATCCGTATTTTGAAAGCGGAGTAATTGTAATTAGTGATAGTGATTCAGGACTCTTTTTAGTTAAAGCAAGCGAGTAATACGATGCGTAAATTTTTTATTTTCATACTATTTTGTTTTTATGGCTGCGAAAGTCCAAGCGATCTTCCAGAAGATTTTTCTTCTTTTGAAGGGAAGCTTTCATGGGTAAAAACATTTGGAGGCACTGAGGAGGATATTGCTCATGCGGTAATTGAAACTCAAGACGGCGGTTTTGCTGTTTTTGGGAATACCAAAAGTATTGATGGGGATGTCACCGACAAAACCGAAGAAGAAAGCGATCTATTGCTTTTAAAGTTTAATGCAGAAGCCGAATTGGAGTGGACCAAAACTTATGGGGGTTCTGGAGACGATCGGGGTCATTCGCTAATTCAGATGGACGATGGCGGTTTTATGTTGTTGGGGTATAGCCAGAGCGCAGATGGTCTTGGAAGTAAGAACGAAGGACAGCACGATAATTGGGTTTTACGGGTAGATGCTCAAGGAGTTTTTATGTGGGAGCGCAGTTTTGGATACGGCGGGCACGATCATGCATACAGCATTATAAAAACAGCAGATGGAGGCGCTTTATTCAATGGATTTTTAGACGTTACAGCTTCAAATGGAGCTGGTAATTCCGTTGCAGATCGATCGGGTAGCCTTCATGGAGTAGGCGAGTTTTGGTGTCATAAAATCAATGCAAACGGCGTTGTTGAATGGCGAAATTATTACGGTGGAACGAATAACGATCGCTCTTATGATGCAACAGAACTAGCCAACGGCAATTTTGTTTTAGTAGGCACAACAGAAAGTATAGACGTAGATGTAACCGACCCAAAAGGGAGTTACGATGTTTGGGTTGTAACAATTGATCCTCTTGGAAATTTACTATGGGGAAAAACACTCGGCGGATCTGAAATTGATGGCGCCAATGCGGTTCTTGAAAATACTCAAGGCAATATAGTCGTGTTTGGAAACAGTTTCAGTTCCGATGGAGATAGAAGTTTCCCGAAAGGGAGTTCTGATTTTTGGATCGCAACCTTAAGCCCTTCTGGAACGCTTTTGTCCGAAGATTCTTTTGGCGGCTCTTCTTTTGATTTAGGTCGCGGTTTAGCCTCTGGATCGGATGGCGTTTTATGGTTGGCAGGTTATTCTAGAAGTACCGATGGTGATGTCGCTTCCAATCAAGGAGATAATGATATGTTGATCTTACGACTCTCGCGGGATCATATTGTCTTGAATAGCCTTTCTCTAGGCGGTTCTGCACTTGATCTGGCTCACGATGTCGTTGAGTTGTCTTCGGGCAAAATCATTGTAATCGGAGCAACTGAAAGTACCGACGGACTCTTTCATGAAAACCAAGGGGATAAGGATATCGTGATTGCCCAATTCCATTAGTTTTTTAAATTTTCTAATAGTATATATCTATCCTAGATTGTAATGCAGAATGCTTCAAATACTGTATCTTTGTCCTTTATTTAGAAAAATTATAAATAGCTATGATTAAAGTCTCTGAAACTGCAAAACAAAAAGTATCTGTTTTAATGCAAGAAGAAGGTTTCGATCCCATAAACGACTTCGTTCGTGTAGGCGTAAAAAGTGGTGGTTGTTCTGGGCTTTCTTATGATTTGAATTTTGATAAAAAACAGCTTGATGAAGATCGTCTTTTCGAAGATAATGACGTCAAAATTGTTGTGGATAAAAAAAGCCTTTTGTATTTGTTAGGAACAACTCTCGAATACTCAGGCGGTTTAAATGGAAAAGGATTTGTATTCAATAATCCCAATGCAAATAGGACATGTGGATGTGGTGAGAGCTTTTCACTCTAAAAGAAGAATGCTATGGCATATACTGAAGAAGAATTAAAGAAAGAGTTAGAGACTAAAGAATATGAATACGGTTTTTATACAGACATCGATTCGGATACGTTTCCTGTTGGATTAAGCGAAGAGATTGTTCGTGCTATTTCAAAACGAAAAGAAGAACCTGAATGGATGACCGAATGGCGCTTGGATGCCTACCGTTCTTGGATTGAAATGAAGGAGCCGGATTGGCATAATGTGGCCTACACAAAACCCGATTTCCAAGCCATTTCATATTACTCAGCTCCAAGTAAAAAAGATAAATACGAAAGCTTAGACGAGGTTGATCCTGAATTACTGGACACCTTTAAAAAACTTGGGATATCCATTGACGAACAAAAAGTCCTTGCAGGTGTTGCTGTAGATATTGTTGTCGACTCCGTTTCTGTGGCAACAACCTTCCGCGATACACTAGCCGAAAAAGGAATCATTTTTTGCTCGATTTCTGAGGCGATTAAAGATCATCCTGATTTAGTCAAAAAATACATTGGATCGGTTGTCCCAGTAAAAGACAATTTTTATGCAGCCCTCAATTCGGCTGTTTTTTCTGACGGCTCATTTTGTTACATTCCCAAAGGTGTTCGATGCCCAATGGAGTTGTCAACCTACTTCAGAATCAATCAAGCAGGAACAGGACAGTTCGAAAGAACACTTGTAATAGCAGATGAATCGAGTTATGTGAGTTACCTCGAAGGTTGTACTGCACCTTCACGAGATGAAAACCAACTGCATGCTGCTGTAGTAGAATTAGTTGCTATGGACGAGGCAGAAATTAAATATTCAACAGTTCAAAACTGGTATCCAGGAAATAAAGAAGGTAAAGGGGGGGTCTTCAACTTTGTTACTAAAAGAGGAATTTGCCACAACAACGCTAAAATTTCTTGGACACAAGTAGAGACAGGTTCTGCAGTTACTTGGAAATATCCTTCTTGTATTTTAAAAGGAGATAATTCTATTGGAGAATTTTACTCGATTGCGGTTACTAATAATTTTCAGCAAGCCGATACGGGAACCAAAATGATCCATCTCGGAAAGAATACAAGAAGTACGATCATCTCGAAAGGAATTTCTGCCGGACGCTCTCAAAACAGTTACCGTGGATTAGTGCAAGTACATTCCAAAGCAACCAATGCACGGAACTTCTCTCAATGTGATTCGCTCCTTATGGGCGATCAGTGTGGGGCGCATACCTTTCCTTATATCGAAGTTAAAAACAATTCAGCTCAAATAGAACACGAAGCGACAACGAGTAAAATTGGCGAAGACCAAATTTTTTATTGTAACCAACGTGGAATTGATACGGAAAAAGCAATAGCTCTTATTGTAAATGGATTTAGTAAAGAAGTCTTAAACAAACTCCCCATGGAGTTCGCCGTAGAGGCACAAAAATTATTAGAAATTTCCCTCGAAGGTTCGGTGGGATAAGATTACATAAACTATGTTAACAGTAAAAGATCTTCACGCAAGTGTAGAAGGAAAAGAAATTTTAAAAGGAATTAATCTTCAAGTAAATCCAGGAGAAGTTCATGCGATTATGGGCCCAAACGGATCCGGAAAAAGCACACTTGCTTCTGTAATTGCTGGAAACGAAGATTATGAAGTTAGTTCAGGCGAAATAACCCTCAACGGAGAAGAGCTGTCTGAAACTGATGCGGAAGAACGCGCACACAAAGGCATCTTTCTTTCTTTTCAATATCCGATAGAAATTCCTGGGGTTACGGTAACCAATTTCATCAAAACCGCGATCAATGCCAATAGAAAAGCACAGGGTTTAGAAGACATGCCAGCCAAAGATATGTTGAAAAACATTCGTGAAAAAGCAGCACTTCTTGAAATTGATTCTAAATTTTTATCCCGCTCCCTAAATGAAGGTTTTTCGGGAGGAGAAAAGAAACGCAACGAGATTTTCCAAATGGCAATGTTGGAGCCAAAATTGGCCATCTTAGATGAAACCGATTCTGGTTTGGATATCGATGCACTTAAGATCGTTGCGCATGGCGTTAACAAATTAAAAAGCAAAGACAATGCGGTGGTCGTTATTACGCACTACCAACGCTTACTCGATTATATCGTTCCCGATTTCGTACACGTACTTTACAATGGTAAAATTGTAAAGTCAGGCACCAAAGAATTGGCGCATGAATTGGAAGCAAAAGGATATGATTGGATTAAACAATTAGTGGACTAACTATGGATTTAAAAGAAAAATTAATATCCTCTTTTATGGCTTTTGAAGAACAGTTGGATCTGTCTTCTCCGATCCATGAAATACGTTCAAGTAGTTTGAAGCAATTCGAAGCATTAGGTTTTCCAACCAAAAAGAATGAAGCTTGGAAGTATACTTCCTTAGCAAAGCTGTTGAAAAACGATTACTCGATTTTCCCTAAAAATGAAACAACAATAGAACTCAAAGATGTAAAAAAGTATTTTTTATATGATATTGACACCTATAAGGTTGTTTTTATTGATGGGGTCTATAGTCCATTCTTATCGGATACTACCCACGACGGCATCGACGTTTGTTTGCTTTCTGCTGCGCTTACTAAAGATAAGTACAAAGCTACTATTGAAACCTATTTCAATACCATCGCCAAAAAAGACGATAGCCTTACCGCATTGAATACGGCTTTCACTAAAGAAGGTGCTTATATTTATATTCCAAAATCGGTTGTAGCAGAAAAACCCATACAAATCCTTCACTTTTCGACCAGTGAACAAGGTCCTATGTTACTACAACCACGGAATTTAATTGTAGCGGAAGAAAATGCACAAGTACAGATTTTTGAACGCCATCAAAGTCTTGTATCGCATCAGGTATTGACTAACGCCGTAACCGAAATTTTTGCAGCTGAAAACGCTGTAGTAGATTACTATAAAGTACAGAATGATTTAGATGAAGCCTCCCTTATTGACAATACCTATGTTGCTCAAAAAGGCAAGAGTCATGTGAGTGTTCATACATTCTCTTTTGGAGGACAAATCATTCGAAACAACCTAAACTTTTATCAACAAGGAGAATATATTGATTCAACGATGAAAGGAGTGACCATCATCGGCGATCGACAACACGTAGATCATTATACTCTTGTAGATCATGCAGAGCCTAATTGCGAAAGTCATCAGGATTATAAAGGAATTTATGCGGATAAATCGGTGGGTGTTTTTAATGGTAAAATCTATGTAAATCAGATTGCACAAAAAACAAACGCTTTCCAAAAAAACAACAACATCCTATTAGATGATACGGCAACGATCAATACCAAGCCTCAGTTGGAGATTTTTGCGGATGATGTAAAATGTTCTCACGGTTGTACGATTGGACAGCTCGATGAAGATGCGTTGTTTTATCTTCGCTCACGTGGAATCCCCAAAAGAGAAGCCAAAGGATTGCTTACCTATGCCTTTGCAAATAATGTATTGGAAAGTGTAAAAATCCCTGCATTGAAACTGCGAATTAACAAGCTGATTGCCGATAAGCTAGGTGTCAGCATAGGACATGACTTATAACGAATGTTTGACCTAAACAACATACGAAAAGACTTTCCCATACTGGAGCGAACCGTAAATGGCCAACCTCTGGTATATTTTGATAATGCAGCAACTTCACAAACACCCAATCAGGTGATCGATGTGATTGCTGACTATTACCGGAATTACAATTCCAACATCCACCGAGGAGTTCATACGCTGAGTCAAGAAGCTACGGATGCTTATGAAGGCGCAAGAAAAACAATTCAAAACCATTTTAATGCAGCTCATCCTCACGAAATCATCATGACTTCTGGGACAACGCATAGCATCAACATCATTGCTTCTGGCTACACTCAAATCCTTCAAGCCGGCGACGAACTGCTTATTTCGGCTATGGAACATCACTCCAACATTGTGCCTTGGCAAATGTTGTGCGAACGTACGGGAGCTGTTCTAAAAGTTATTCCGATGAACCAAACCGGAGTTTTGGAAATGGAGGCATACAAAGCATTACTTTCAGAAAAGACCAAACTGGTTTTTGTAAACCATGTGTCCAACGCTTTAGGGACTGTGAACCCCATAGACCAAATCATTAAAGAAGCCCATGCCATTGGAGCAAAAGTGCTTATAGATGGTGCCCAAGCCGCACCTCATATCAAAGCCGATGTACAGGCACTGGATATTGATTTTTACGTTACTTCTGCCCACAAATTATGTGGACCAACAGGGGTTGGGATGTTGTATGGAAAAGAGTCTTTATTGAATATGCTTCCTCCCTACCAGGGTGGAGGAGAAATGATCGCTGAGGTACGTTTCGAAAAAACTACCTATGCCGATTTGCCGCATAAGTTCGAAGCAGGTACTCCAAACATAGCAGGAGGAATTGCTTTTGGAGCTGCACTTGATTATATGAATGGGATTGGTTTTGATGCTATTGCCGCTTATGAACAAGAATTGTTAGATTATGCAGCGGAACAACTGAAAGCCATAGCGGGAGTTCGTATATACGGAGAAGCACCTCAGAAAACCGCGGTAGTTTCGTTTAATGTAAATGAAATTCATCCCTACGATATTGGTAGTATTCTTGATAAATTGGGAATAGCCGTTCGTACTGGCCATCATTGTGCACAACCCATTATGGAGTTTTATAAAATCCCGGGAACGGTTCGTGCATCCTTTTCTTTTTACAATACCAAAGAAGAAATTGATACGATGATTAAAGCACTGAAACGTGCCATTCAAATGTTGGAATAAATAGCATTACCTTAGCGTATTATGAGCATACAAGAAATACAAGAAGAGATCATAGAAGAGTTCGCGATGTTCGAAGACTGGATGCAGCGGTACGAATACATGATCGATTTAGGAAAATCCCTCCCCTTGATTGCTCCTGAATTCAAAACCGATGACAACATCATCAAAGGTTGTCAAAGTAAAGTTTGGGTTCATGCGGAACTCAAAGACAATCAATTGGAATTTACTGCCGATAGTGACGCCATCATTACCAAAGGGATTATTGCAATTTTGATTCGGGTGTTTTCGAATCAACACCCCAAAGATATTCTAGCTTCCGACACGAGTTTTATCGATCAAATCGGGCTTAAAGAACATCTATCACCGACACGAGCCAATGGTTTGGTTTCGATGATTAAACAAATTAAAATGTACGCCATTGCGTTCCAAACACAACTCAGTTAATTATGTCAGAAAATACACTAGATACCCAAGAGTTAGGAGAAAAAGTGGTTAATGTTCTCAAAACTATTTTCGATCCCGAGATACCAGTTGATATTTATGAACTCGGATTGATCTACGATGTTTTTGTAAACGAAGATCGAGACGTAAAAATATTAATGACCCTAACGACTCCCAATTGTCCTGTTGCAGAAACGCTTCCAGTTGAGGTAGAAGAAAAAGTAAAATCGCTCGACGAAGTAAATGATGCTGAGGTTGAAATTACTTTTGACCCTCCATGGACTCAAGATTTGATGAGCGAAGAAGCCAAATTGGAACTTGGATTTTTATAAAAAATCATGGGAGATGAAATCGTAAATAAAGTCGCACAGAGTGTTCTGATCACCTTTGATCTAGAAGACCTCTACGTCGAGGGAGTTCGAACCCAAATTGATTTAAGTCAATGGTTGGAACAAGGTTTTATTTTGCGAGAAAAAGAATTTAGAGCAGCAATTACATCCCACGACTGGTCTATGTACCAAGAACACTATGTCGCACTGTCTTGCTCAACAGATGCCATTCTTCCGGCTTGGGCTAGTCTTTTGATTACGGCTCAACTCAGTAAGGTTTCTAAACAAACCGTTTGGGGATCGCTGCAAGACCTAGAACATCAATTGTTTCTTCAAGCCATTGATCAATTGGATTTATCTTCTTTCGAAGGCAAGCCCGTAATTGTAAAAGGCTGCTCTGAAAAGGAGATTCCTGAAAGCGCTTTTGTGTACCTCATTCAAAAACTACAGCCGGTAGTTAAAAGTCTTTTTTACGGAGAAGCCTGCTCCTCAGTTCCCCTTTATAAGAGGTAAATTATAATGCGTAAGATATTCATCTTATTCAAGATAGCTTTAGAGTTCCTAAACCCTATCTTATGCGATGTGTATTACTCTGTTTGTTTTTTGCTTTTGTGAATTGTAAAAAAGCGGGAAATCCTCCAGTTGAAGAAATACCCTTCAGTTTTATTGGAAGTTGGGACTATAGTCAAAAAATTTACCGTTTTGCTGAGGTTCCTTTTACTCAAGTTAGTGGAGGTTTGGGATGTAATGGAGAAACTAATTTCACTTTCAGACCCAGTGAATTTGAGATTACCATTGCTGAGGGCGCTTTATGCTAAGAAAAATTCTTTTATGTTTTGGCTTACGATTTAGTTCGAAAAAATGACAGTACACATGTGTTGACCTCGGATCGCTTAATACGAACCAATTACAACCCAACGGGACAGCCAGACTTTAGTGATATTCCTTTAATTGATAATGAAGTTGAATTGGTTATACGTTCCGATAATGAGTTCATTACCCATTTGAATTTACCCGATGATCCTGTTTTTGAAGGAAGAACCTATCAGTCTTCCTATATTCGATATCAACGAATTCAAAACTAAAGAAGCTTAAAGTTTTAGTATCTTGCTACTAGAATTAAAGCATTTGAATACCCAACAAAAAGTTTTGATAGTAACCTATTACTGGCCCCCTTCGGGAGGGTCAGGAGTTCAACGCTGGATGTATTTTGCCAAGCATCTTAAGCAACTGGGCTGGGAACCATTTATCGTTACTGTTGCTGAAGAAAAGGCCTCCTATGCTGTTCTTGATACTTCTTTAAATCTAGAAGTTGATGATATAGCTGTAATCAAAACCCATACGCGCGAGCCTTTACAATGGTATTCCCTATTGACCAGTGGTTCTAGAAATAAAGGAATCCCGCAGGGAGAAGTGAACCGCAGCAGTGTTTTGGAGAAAATAGCAGCCTATATTCGGGGTAATTTTTTTATTCCCGATGCCCGAAAAGGGTGGGTGCCCTTTGCACTTGAGGCATCAAGAAAGATCATTACTCAAGAAAAGATAACCCATGTCATAACTACCGGACCACCGCATTCTACTCATTTGGTTGGCTTACAACTCCAGCAAGAATTTGAATTGAATTGGTTGGTCGATTTTCGCGATCCTTGGTCGGACTTATTTTATAATAAGGAACTCTATAGAAGTAAAAACAGCATTAAGAAAGACTTGGTATTGGAATCCAAAGTTCTTCAAGCTGCCAATGGAGTACTAACCACAATCGGTGGTAAATTACACGAAGACCTAAAAGTAAAAGTAGCCACACAAAATTTTTATGCGCTCCCAAATGGGTATGATGCGGCACTGATACAGTCTGTACAAGCGAAACCACCAGAGGATGTCTTCCATGTCGTTTACACGGGTTTACTCACCCACAACCAGCCGTACAATGCTGTTTTAAGTGTGTTGAATTCAATGGTAACGAAAGTCCCCATAAGACTTTCTTTGGCGGGAACCATATCCGCAGCAATACGATCGGAAATCCAAACTGCATATCCACAAATCGAGCTTGTTCATCACGGATATCTTGCTCACCAAGATGCGATTGGTCTAATGAAGGAGGCACATCTGTTACTTAACTTTATCTTCTTGGGCGCACAAAATCAAATGATTTCCGGAAAACTGTTGGAGTATATAGCCACTGAAATTCCCTTGCTCTCGATTGGAAATCCCGACTCTGAAGCTGGACGTTTTTTAAAGCAAGGAACAGCGGCAGCCATGATAGACGAAAACGATACAACGGCTATTTTGGAATTCATTCAAGTGGCCGTTACTCAGAAAAATTCCATTCAAAATAAGTTTCCACAGCTGGGGGAGTGGAGTAGGGAGGCGCTGACAAAGCAATTGATTGAGATTTTAGAACGATAAATTAATCCTCTGTTTCTTCTTTGAGATCGGATTCACTTTCCAGTAATTCCTTATATAATTTGTTAACCCATTTATTTTCAGGATGAATTTTTAATGCACGTTCATAGAACTCTTTAGCTTTTTTTGTTTCTCCTTGTACGGCAAGCCCTTTTGCATAACTTCCAATAATGTAGAGGTCGTATCGGAAAAAATAAAAATTGAATTCAAAAACTTATACGGCTTCTTCTATGCGATTGGAATGAAGAAACACCTTGCCTAAGGTATTCAACTCACTGCTTTTACCAGGGTGATCATAGGTTTTATAAAAATACGTATTCAGATCAGCCCTAATTTCAGCTACTGATTTTTCTTCCAGAAGATTCATTAAATAATTTGCTGCTCTATAATTGGGTTGAGAGGGTAATCCGAGCGCAATCTGCCCTATATCTGTTAGTAAATCATTTTGGGGTGTTTCTACAATTCGAGCGATCTCTTTTCCATTTCTTTTGAAAATGAAGGTAGGTACACGGTGTATTTGCATCCCTTTTTCCTCTCCATTTGGACCTTGTTTATAGCGTTCATCGGTGTCGTATAAGGCCGTATAACCTAGTTTTTTTCGATCTAAACCCAACTGATCCCAGACTTTCAAAAAGCTTGGAACCCACTTTTTACTATCTCCACACCAAGTACCCATATAGATGTCTACTTCAACATCCTTGAGTTCGCTAGACCAAGAGTAGGTTGTTTCATCTAACTCGAATTCGTCGTATCGTTTGTTATACCAAGATGCATAAAGCGAATCTTCCTCTAGTTCATTGATGTTAAAAGGGCCGCATAAGTGTACCTCTCCGCGTTCGTTGGTATAGGTTGTTTTTTCTTGCGCATAGCAAAAGCTAAAAGTGCACAAAAGTAGTAGGCTGTAGGATGATTTTTTCATTGGGATGAAGTTTAGGTGTTCTTATATATGGTATCATAGTGTTCCACAATTGGAAAAGGGTCGTAATAGGGATGCAGTAAACGTTTCCATTCGAGGTATTCGTTTGATTGGCGAAATCCTATGGTATGATCGTTCAATGTGTCCCAATTGACCAATAAAAGATATTTATTTTTTTGCTCAATACATTTACTCAAAGAATGGTTTAAATATCCTTTTATAGCGCTGATGAATTTACTTGCGTTCTTAAAATCGTTTTCAAAATCAATTTCAGCGCCCTCCTTTATATTGAGTATTGCAACTTCAAGTATCATTTTTTATTGGGGTATAATTCAAAAAAATTATAATATATCCCAAAGTCTATTCATGAAAATCCAGCTAAGGTTAATGGTAGTAGAATAGATTTGGGAATGTATTCATTTCAAAGATAAATAATTTTTTAAAACACAATTATTTATAAAAATTCATTTCATCGAGGTAGGACCAACTCTCCGGAGGGAGTAATGGTTGTACGTTTTGCCCTTTTTTTATTGCTGCACGAATTGCGGAGGAAGACAATTCAATCTTGGGAGCATCGATTAAATTGATTTTCGGGTGATCTTGTAACCGCTCTGGGATGGGTCGCTTGGAATGTCTGGGATATACATAGAGTTCGTAACGTTCTAAAATTAAGTCATAGTTTTTCCATTTGGGAAAGTTTACCAAATTATCCTCTCCCATAAGAAGTGTAAAATGCTTGTTGGGATGTTTTTCTTCTAACAGGGTTAGGGAGTTGATGGTGTAATTGGGTATGGGCAATTCAAATTCAATGTCAGAAGGATGGAGTTTTGGATAGTCTTTGGTCGCTCGATAAACCAATTCCAATCGCTGCCGATTTCCTAAAATTGAATCTTTTTTCTTCATGGGGTTTTGAGGAGTGACAACAAACCATACCTCATCGATATCCGTTGTTTCAGCAAAGTGATTTGCCAAAATCAGATGCCCGATGTGGATGGGATTGAATGTTCCGAAGTAAAGCCCAATTTTTTTCATGCTATAAATATAGGGAGATTGTAACGTTAAAGTCCTATAAACTGCCTTACCTGAGCGACCACTTGTTTTTTTGCGACCTCCAGATCATCGTTGATGATTATGGTATCGAATTGGGGTGAAAAACTCAGTTCCTCCTCGGCGCGAGCCAGTCGCATTTCAATCGCTTTTTCATCTTCTGTTCCTCGAGCACCTAAACGCTTTTTTAAGACTTCTTTGGAGGGTGGTTGAATGAACAACGCAAGCGTCTGATCGGGGTATTGTTCTTTGATTCGAAGGCCTCCTTTGACGTCAATATCAAAAAGGACATGCTTGCCTTGGGCCCAAAGGCGTTCCAGTTCGGATTTTAGGGTTCCATAAAAAACACCTGCATAAACCTCTTCATATTCAACAAAAGCGTGGGCCTCTATTTTTTGTTTAAAATCGGCTAAGGAAAGAAAATGATAGTCAGTTCCATTGATTTCGGCCCCTCGAGGGTCTCTTGAAGTTGCAGAAACAGAAAACCCAAGTGGAAGTTCTTGGGTTAAAAGGTGTTGTACCAAAGTTGTTTTACCGCTTCCGGAGGGGGCAGAAAAAACAAATAATTTCCCTTCTTGCATTTAAAGTACGTTAAGCAATTGTTCCTTTATCTTTTCGAGTTCATCTTTCATTTGAACGACAATCTTTTGAAGCCCTGAGTGATTTGCTTTTGAACCGATGGTATTGATTTCCCGGCCTATTTCTTGAGCAATAAAACCAAGCTTTTTTCCATTGGGTTGTTCTTGTGCCATGATTTCGTTGAAATAGGCTAAATGATTTGTAAGACGCACTTTTTCTTCTGTAATGTCGTATTTCTCTATATAATAGATCAGCTCTTGTTCCAAACGGTTTTGGTCTATTTCTAATGTTAGTTGATCCAATGCGTTATTCAACTTGAGGGTGATCTTTTCTTTTCGTTCCGGATCAATCCGAATTGCATCCTCAAGTAAGTTTTTAATAACATCAAGGCGAATCACAAAATCTTTCCCTAAGGCTGCTCCTTCGTTTTTACGATAGTCATTGACACGCTCCAAAGCAGAAGCAAAGACGGTTAGTAAGGCTTCTTTTTCTTCTTCTTTTAAATCTTCTTTCTCAGTCTTAAGTGCATCGGGTAGTCGAATTGCCATTTTGAGTAATTCGGTTGTTTCCCCTTGATGAATCTGTTGAAGTTGGGCGATATAGTCATCAATAACCTCTTGGTTTATTTGGGTTGAGTTGGTGCCACTATTGCCTTCAATATAAACAGAAACATCGATTTTACCTCGGGTTAGCCCTTTGTTCAGCAAGCCTCTTAACTGAGGTTCTAGTTCTCTGAATATATGAGGAAGCCTGAAGTTTAAGTCAATATTTTTGCTGTTTAGTGTTCGAATTTCAACGGTTAACTTCTTAGTTAAAACGAGTGCTTCGCTTTTCCCAAACCCTGTCATTGATGTTATCATGCAGTCCTTATAGTTCTTTAATTTTTATATTCCTAAAGGAAACCTGATCTCCGTGATCTTGTAGTCCTATTTTTCCTGTTTTAAACGTTCCAAATTTTGGAGCATGTGTATAATTTGATGCTGCTGTGTTGCCAAATTTAGAAGCCTTGACTAAGGCATCCCATTCTGGACCGTGTACTGCAAAAGTAACAATTTCTGTTCCATTCAATACTACACTGCCTTCGTTCTTATTGTGATCAACGGTAAGGACTACGTGATTCCACTCTCCTGCAGGATTACAAACATCAGCTGTTGGTTGTACCATATCGTACAAGGCACCGGCTTGGTGGAATTTTGGATTTGCCAGTGCATCAGGATGACGTTCGTTGTCCAACACCTGAATTTCAGGTCCTGTTAAATAGGGCTCCCCAAATTCTGGACTTTCTTGAACGGCCCAGAAGATTCCACTGTTTCCAACTTCCGACACATTCCATTCTATGGATAGAATAAAATTAGTGTACTCTTTGTCGGTAACTATGTTTTTACCGCCATCGCCATAGGTTCTGTTTTCTTTTGGTGTAAAAACCATTGCATTGTCAGCAACAGCCCATTGATCGCTCATCCCTTCTCCATTATATTGGTGCCATCCGGCTAAGGTTTCTCCGTCGAAGAGTGCGGTCCATTCTTGTGTAGCTTCCACGCTTTGTTCTTTTTGAGGTTCAGTAGTTTTCTTTTTTTCTGGGTTTCCTTTACAGGAAAAAAGCCCAACAGAAACACATAATACAGCAAGTAGATTTTTCATTGGTTTTGTTTTAAAGGTTGAGTATTTTTTTAAGAAATTCAGGATCTGTTGATCCTCCAGCAAAGTCATCGAAGACCTTTTCAGTAGCTTCAATGATATGACTTTGAATGAATGGAGCTCCCTCTCTAGCCCCTTGCTCTGGGCTTTTGATACAGCATTCCCATTCCATTACGGCCCAAACATCGCAGCCGTATTCTGTTAGTTTTGTAAAAATTGATTTAAAATCAATTTGACCATCACCTGGCGAACGATAGCGTCCAGCTCGATCAATCCAATCGCCATAGCCCCCAAAAGCACCTTTTTTGCCATTGGGTTTGAACTCAGAATCTTTTACGTGAAAGGATTTTATGAATTCGTGGTAGTGATCAATATAGGTGATATAGTCGAGTTGTTGTAGTACAAAGTGGCTGGGATCGTAGAGTATATTCACTCTTTTATGGTTCCCTGTTGCTTTCAAAAAACGCTCAAAAGTAACCCCATCATGTAAGTCTTCTCCAGGATGAATCTCATAACAGAGGTCGACACCGTTGTCTTCGTAAACATCTAAAATTGGTAACCAGCGTTTGGCCAGTTCTTCGAAGCCCATTTCGACCAATCCTTTTGGGCGCTGTGGCCAGGGATGCCAGGTATGCCAGAGAAGTGAACCCGAAAAGGTAGCCGAAACATTGAGACCTAATCTACGACTAGCAATGGCTGCTTTTTTTACGGTTTCAATAGCCCACTCCGTTCTCGCCTTTGGATTGTTCTTATAGGCGTCGGGCGCAAAGTTATCAAACATCAAATCGTATGCGGAGTGAACTGCCACCAATTGTCCTTGTAAGTGTGTAGAAAGTTCGGTGATTTCCAAGCCATAGGAATTTACCTTTCCTTTGAGTTCATCGCAATAGGTCTGGCTTTCGGCAGCCTTGTCTAAATCAATTAGAAAGGTCTCCCAAGTGGGTATTTGAATTCCTTTATATCCCAAATCAGCTGCCCATTTGCACATGCCGTCAAGTGAATTGAAGGGTGCATTTTGGTCTATGAATTGTGCTAAAAATATAGCGGGTCCTTTTACTGTTTTCATAAATCTATAATTTTATAAAGTAACCCATGTGTTACCCTTGGCGTTTGAATCCAATACTTTTTCAATAAAAAGCATTCCCCGAACCCCATCGTGTAGTGTTGGAAACGCTCCCTCATCATGGGGTTCATTGCGAAGTGCTTTGGCAACTCCGTTGTAAATATTCCCCATTGAATCAAAAATTCCTTCGGGATGTCCGGGTGGAATTTTACTGCCATCCAACGAAAACGCTGAGAGATAGTCGTGACCGGGTTTTAAAACCTGCATGGGTAAATCTTCCGTCAGGTGGATCAAAGCATTGGGATTTTCTTGTTGCCATTTCAAACTCCCTTTACTTCCATAAATTTGAACAGTAAAGTTGTTTTCTTCCGCAGTAGCAATTTGACTTGCTCGTATAACTCCTTTACAGTATTCAGACATGCGAATCAAAACCGTACCATCAACGTCTAGGCTGTTGTCCGGATAAAGCGTGTTGAGGTCAGCTAACAATTGTTTAACCTCCATCCCCGTGACATATTCTAGCATGTCAAAGGCGTGAGTACCAATATCTCCGATACAGCAACTCAACCCCCCTTTTTCAGGGTCTAAGCGCCATACTTTGGATCGTTCTTCTGGTTCATGAATCACAGGATTGATCCATCCTTGATAGTATTGTAAATCCACTTTCTGGATGGTTCCCAATACCCCTCTGCGAATCATATCCTTCATCTGGCGCACCATAGGATATCCCGTATAAGTATAGGTAACCGCAAACACGGCCTGCTTTTCTTTTTGAATTGCCTCCAACTCTAGAGCTTCGGCATAGGTAGTTGTTAGTGGTTTTTCACAAATGACATTAAACCCATTTTCAAGCAATTTTTTTGCCATGGGGAAATGTAAAAAATTGGGAGTTAAAACTGAGATGACCTCCATGCGCTGTTCTTTTGGCAACTTCAGTTCTTCTTCAATAAGCACATCAAAACTTGAATAAACCCGGTTTAATGGAATGCCTATGCGTTTGGCAAAACTATTGTTGTCCTCTATATTGGGATTGAAGCAGCCACCAACCAATTGGTAGCGATCAAACATATTGGATGCGATTCTGTGTACAACTCCAATGAGGGAATCTCCCCCTCCTCCTAAAATTCCTAAGCGTATTTTATTACTCAATGTTATTCTTTTTTAAGTTCAATTATTTCATTTTTAAAAATCAGCATAAACAATACCATGACTCCTAGTGCAAATGCTGCTGGGAGTAGCCAGATTACTTCCCAATTATGGGTTCCATCGGCAAAAATATTTTGATCTGATATTTTTCCAGCTACCCAAAACCCAACAAGCATTCCTACTCCGTAGGTTGCTAAGGTAATCAATCCTTGAGCGGCACTTTTTATTTTTTCACCGGCTTTAAAGTCGGTATAGATCTGACCCGACACAAAGAAAAAGTCATAGCAAATCCCATGTAATGCAATTCCAATGATCAGCATAAAGGCTTGCTCGCCCGCGTTCCCATAAGCAAACAGCGTATACCGAATTGCCCAGGCTAACATCCCAACCAACAAGGTTTTTTTGAATCCAAACTTCTTAAAAAAGAAGGGGAGAAGGAGCATAAAGAGGACTTCGCTTATTTGCCCTAAGGTCATTTTACCCGTTGGATTTTCCATCCCCAGTTCCACTAAAAATGGATTCGCTTGTTGGTAATAAAACGCCAAGGGAATACAAATTAAAATTGAAGTGATGAAGAACATAAGGAAGTTCCGGTCTTTTAAAAGTTTAAGTGCATCTAGTCCAAGAATGTCCGAAACACGAGCAGTACCCTCAGATTGAGATGGGGGTGTTTTGGGAAGTGTAAAACTGATAAGACCAAGAATTAAAGAAGCAACAGCAACCATAGTAAAGGTATTGCTCAAAGCTCCTTGACTGATGGATTCCGTAGAATCCCATTGGAAGTAGCTAATCAATAAGCCAGCGATAATCCAACCGATGGTTCCAAAAACCCGGATGATTGAAAATTCTTTGGCAGGATCTTTCATTTGGAAAAAAGAAACGGAATTCACTAAGGCAAGGGTAGGCATATAGGCTACCATATAAGCAAATACAAGAGGGTAGAAGGCCTCAAAAGAAGTTGCTTGTGACATAAAATACATCAAGGCAGCTCCAATAAGGTGCAAAACACCTAATATTTTTTCAGCATTAAAATACCGATCGGCAATCAATCCGATGAAGAATGGTGCGATGATGGCTCCCCAGGATTGGGTTGAAAAAGCCATTCCTGTTTCGGCGCCAGATGCACCTAAGTTATTTCCTAAAAAAGTTCCCAAGGTTACGAACCATCCTCCCCAGATAAAAAACTGGAGAAACATCATCAGGGATAGTTGAAATTTTATTTTCGTCTTCATAAAAGATTTGTTTGGTTAGCTTAACTCTTGAGCTGTTTTAATTAATAGATTTTTCGTAGCCAAAATACCAGCTTCTTCGCTCAGTACTTTTCCTTCGTACTCCACACCAATATAGCCGCTAAATCCAGCATTTTTAACAATTTGTATCATGCGTTTGTAATCGGTATGGGTTTCGTTTCCTGCAGCGTCAAAGTCATGAGACTTGGCACTTACTGCAAAGGCTCGAGGCATAAGTTCTTCTACACCTTGATAACGATCATATTCTTTTACACATGCTGAATCCCATCGAGCTCCTCCTGCACGTTCCAAACAGAAATTTCCAAAATCAGGAAGTGTTCCACAGTTGGTGAGGTTTACCTCATTGAGAACCTGCATAAGCAAACCGGCATCGGATGACAAATAACCGTGGTTTTCGACCATTATATTAATGTTGAACGCCGCTGCATAGGTTCCCAGCGCTAAAAGACTTTCTTTGGAGTTTTCTGCCCATGCTTCTGGATCTGTAACACCGAAAAGGTTGATGCGAATGGAATGACACCCTAAAGCTGCAGCAGTTTCTACCCATTTGTGGTGATTAATTACCCCCTGTTTTCTTTCGGCAGCAGAAGCAACTGCCAAGTCTCCTTCTCGATCAATCATGATTAGAAGATTTTTCATACCGTGTTTTCCAGCCTCTTCATTACTCTTTTTAATGAAATTTGCGTGCGCAGCAGCTTGGTTTTTTGATTCGATAACATCCCTGTACAGTTGACTTACATATTCTAAGCCTTCAAAACCAAGTTCATGTGATTTCGCTGCAAAAGCATAGGGATCCATGCTGCCCCCACGAATTGCTTGGTTCAGTGACCACTGCGCTAAGGACAGTTTGAAAAAAGGTTCTGTTATTAGTCCGTTTGAGAGTGGGGAACGTGCCACTTGAAGGTTGTTGCATGCATAGGCTCCTACTGTAGTGAGGCCAAGCCCTACAACTGCGCTTTTCATAATAAAGTTTCTTCTTTTCATAATCCTGGTTTGTTTGTTGTTGTTTGTATCTGAGTCAGCAAAGGCTGATTTTTTTATTTTAAAAAGGGCTCATTTTGAATTGAATATAAACTCAAACCTAATCTACCACTATTCATTTTATTAACTGATTTTTAATTTGTTGTATAGCATATTTTTAAAACGAAAACGTTTTAAATTACATTTATGTTTAAATCTAACTAAAAAGATGCGTTATTCACAATCTTTGTATCTATATTTATTGGATCTCAAAAAATACTTTAATATGAACACAAATGATAACACAACCGAATTCGACGCCATCGTTGTTGGGACGGGAATTAGCGGTGGTTGGGCTGCAAAAGAATTAACCGAAAAAGGGTTGAAAACTCTTGTCCTTGAACGGGGTAGGATGGTCAAACATATTGAAGATTACCCAACTATGAATAAAGATCCATGGGATTTCCCTCACGGAGATGTCATTACCCAAGAAACTAAAGAAAGACAGCCAAAACAAAGTAGAACGGGCTATACTACCCGCGAGTCTTTAAAACACTTTTTTGTAGATGATATTGATCATCCTTATAATGAAGAAAAACAATTTGACTGGTGTCGAGGCTATCACGTTGGTGGTCGATCACTTATGTGGGGACGTCAAAGTTATCGCCGTGGTGATGTTGATTTTGAAGCGAATGCAAAAGAAGGCATTGCCGTTGACTGGCCGATTCGATACGAAGATATCGCACCCTGGTACAGTTATGTAGAACGTCATATAGGAATTAGTGGCGAAAGTCTTTCTTTACCGCAACTTCCCGATAGTGAGTTTTTAAAGCCTATGGAATTGACCTGCGTGGAAGACCATTTGAAGGGATCCATTGCCGATCAATATACCGACCGTCTTTTAACGATCGGTCGTGTTGCTCACATCACAGAAGGAACCAAACCAGGCGCAGGAAGAATTACCTGTCAGCATCGGAATCGATGCGCTAGAGGATGTCCTTTTGGGGCCTACTTTAGTAGTAACTCCTCTACACTTCCAATGGCAGAAGAAACAGGGAACATGACTATGAAAACGAATGCAGTAGTGCATGAAGTACTCTATGATCCTGAAACCAAACGTGCAACTGGAGTCCGTGTTATTGATGCAATAACGAAAGAGACTAGCGAATATAAAGCCAAAGTGATTTTCTTGTGTGCCTCTGCGGTTGCAAGTACTTCGATCTTAATGCAATCTAAATCGGCTGCTTTTCCAAATGGAATGGGGAATGCTTCAGGAGAATTAGGTCACAACCTGATGGATCATCACTTTCAAGTAGGTGCTCGCGCCGATGTTGAAGGATATGAAGATCAATATTATACAGGCAGAAGAGCCAATGGTGTCTTTATACCGCGCTTTAGAAACCTAGGAGGAAGTACCAATCAAAAAGACTTTTTGAGAGGCTATGGATACCAAGGTGGTGGTGGTCGAGGCTCTTGGACTGAAAACGTAAAAGAGATGGCCTATGGGCCTGAGTTCAAAGAAGCAATTCTGAACCCAGGTGGATGGACCATCGGTCTGAATGGTTTTGGAGAAGTTTTACCTTATCACGAAAACAAAATGATGTTGGATTACGACAAGCTAGATCAATGGGGGCTTCCTACCGTTACTTTTGACGCAACTCTTTTTGAAAACGAATTGAATATGCGAAAAGACATGAAGACACAAGCCATGGAGATGTTAGATAATGCTGGATTCAAAAATGTTTCTGGATATGACAACGATTATCACTTAGGTTTAGGGATTCATGAAATGGGAACTGCTCGAATGGGACGTGACCCTAAAACGTCAGTTCTTAATGGAAACAACCAATTGCACGAAGTACCCAATGTATTTGTTACCGATGGTGCTGCAATGACTTCTGCAGGGAATGTAAATCCTTCGCTAACCTATATGGCATTGACCGCAAGAGCAGTAGATTTTGCTGTAAGAGAATTGAAAAAAATGAACCTTTAAAAGCCTAGATCATGCAAAGAAGAACCGCATTAAAAAATATTGGACTTTCGTTTGGAGCACTAACCTTAAGTTCAACAGTTGTAAGTTTATTTGAAAGTTGTCAAACTGGAACAGCAGCTTGGGCTCCTGAATTTTTTACACCTGAACAAGCAGGATTTGTCAGTAAAGTAATTGACGTAATGTTGCCAACAACCATAACACCGGGTGCAAACGATTTGAATCTTACGCAGTTTATGGACGGCTATATGCAACATGTTGCTGGCCCAGAAGATCGAACTTTTGCCCAGATGGCTTTACCAATCGTATCTAAACTTACCCTCGAAACTGCCGGTAAAACGGAAGTTGCTGACATTACAAACGAAGATGTTGACGTTCAACTGAATCGTTTTTTAAGAGCCGATGAAGCCACTCAAGAGGCAAGAGGCAAAGCATTTGACACTTGGGCGGAGGCAATGGAAAAAGGAGAAACTCCTGCTATGCCCGAAGAAGGAGCAGCACAAGTAATGATTAATAGCTTGAGAAGTTTAGCAGTATTTGCCTTCAAAAATTCTGAAGTAATCGGAGAAACCGTTCTGGCTTATGCTCCTGTTCCTGGAGAACAAAAAGGATGTATATCCATAGAAGAAGCAACTGGCGGAAGAGCTTGGTCACTATAAGTTTAGTGCTTTGTTCCTAGAGTGTTCTTAGATATTCTGCAATGGCACGTGCTTCTTCTTCACTCAGGTTCTGATTGAGCATTTGAATGTTGTTGTATTCTTTTAAAAGCGCACGAGCAATCGGGTCTTTTTTGAGCATTTCTGTTGGATTCAACAGGATGTTCATAACCCATTCTGGGGACCTTCTTTCGTAAATACCCTGCATTGCTGGACCGATCAGTTTGACATTGGTTTTATGACAAGCGGTACACTTTTGCTTAAAAGCAGTTGCACCTTGTGCAACCAATTCTTCATTGATACTGTCATCAAAACGCATCGACTTGATTGGACCAATTCCTTTATTTGATAGGTCAATTGGAGTAGATTCTTTTTTAGAAATAGTTTTGCTTTCTTCGGTTTTTGTTCGATTGTATTCAAAACCTTTTTTCTTTTCACCACCACCACAGGCAGTTAGCACGCCCGTAAACAGAACAAGTATTATTTTTTTCATTTGATTTAAATTCTTATATAAATGTAATACGCTTCAATAAACTATGCAACTTATTTTAGGAATTGTAACCCCGAAAGTGATGCTATTCGGTTGAGGAGATTTTTAAGGAGTACCGACGGTTATCTTAAGCCTCCCTCCTTGGATAAACAAAATACTTATAGATATTGTTGAAGCTCTTTTTTGAAGTAATTTGCGCTTATGGCAGCGCTTTCTTTGGAGTTGACAGCATAATTACCACCCTGTTCTATATAAAAGAATTCCAATCCAGACGCAACAGGATCGGGAAGGACCTCGTGGTAGTTGATGGATCCATTTCCTAGCTCAGAATAATCACGTGTAATTTTGTCCATGTCTTTGATGTGCCACATCACATAACGCCCCGGATGCGCTGCAACCAATTCTTTAGGGGTATACTTTCCTGCATGCATTACCCAATACAGATCCATTTGAAATTTCACATATTCAGGATCTGTTTCGTTTAGGATGATCTCAAAGCCATGGGTGCCGCCATAGTCTTTGAATTCATAACCGTGGTTGTGATATGCAAATCCTAGACCGGCCTGAGTAACTTCTTTTCCTATTAAATTGAGTTTATGGGGCATTAATTTGTAGATCTCTAGGTTCCGCTGTTCGGGTTCAATAAACGGCCAAGTGATGTACTTGCTGTTTACCGCTTTGGCTCCTACAATACAGCGATCTACATAGCGTTTTAGGGCGTCATCGGATTGCATTATAAAAGGTGCAAATCCATAATGGCCAGAATTAACAGTCAGTTCTAGATCTTCAAGGATATGGTTGAATTCCGAAGCGCTAAACCCATAAAACATATTTTTTTGGGCCTCATAGCCATAGGTTTCAAAATCTTGATAGCCCATAGCTTTGAGTGCTTTTAGAGTAGCGACTGGGTTCTTTGCCATCTCGTCTCGGATGGAATACAATTGATATCCCAACTTGTATTTGGGTGGTTTTAAGGCTGAAAAACCAGCTAAGGGAAGCATTGCTGCCCCACCGATAATGCCAGCGTTTTGTATAAATGTTTTTCTGTCCATTTACTAAATGTACATAAAAAGGATTTATCATTAATTAGACTTTATTGTTTTATGCCATTATTTGCTGTACTGCTTCATTTCAGAGTTTTGCAAATCACAATTTAGTTTATATGCACGATTTACACTACCCAAATCAAACAAAGGGATTTAAGCGTATATTTGAAATTAAATACTAAATTCATGGAGTGTAAGCTCATCTGTTCCGACATCGACGGAACCCTATTGGACGTCAATCGTCGGCTTTCTGCCGAAACTAGAGCAGCTGTAAGACGCATCAGTCCAGACATTCCTTTCCTTCTCATTTCTTCGCGTATGCCTAAATCCATGCGGCTACTTCAGACGGAACTACGAACAGAAGGACTGCCCTTGATCGCTTATAACGGAGCGTTAATTCTCGGCTCTGAAGGCCAGGTGTTGCAAAGTACAGTTATACCTTTTTCGACAGTGCATGAAATCTGCACCCAACAACCCAATTTGGATATCCATTTCAGTTTGTATAATCAAGAAGAATGGGTGGTTCCTACATTGGATTTTTGGGCCAAACGCGAGCAGAACAATACACGTGTAGCGCCAGAGGTTCGCCCCTTGGAGCAAACGCTAGCCTTATGGAAAGAAAAAGACCAAGGAGCTCACAAAATTATGGCCATGGGAGAAGCTGCTGGTTTAGATCAACTGGAACACTATATCACCAAACACTTTTCGGATCAGATACATGCCTATCGTTCTAAAGACACCTATTTGGAAATTTCAAGCAAGGAGCTAGACAAGGCATCGGCACTCGATTATCTATTATCGGTAGTATATCCTGATTTGGATATGGAAGACGTGATGGCTTTTGGAGATAATTATAACGACCAAACCCTCTTGGAGCAAGTGGGTCGGGGTGTTGCAGTGGCCAATGCCAAACCTGAAATCTTAGCAGCTACGCCTTTTCACACCGTATCCAATCACGATCATGGAGTAGCAGCAGCTATCGATCAATACTGCTAAGCTTCTTTTTTCTTTTGGGTAACTAAATAAACTCCTGTAAAGACTAAAGCAGCGGCCAGTCCTTTGATGAGATCCAGCTGATCATTCCCCGTATAGGTCGCAAAAAGGATTCCCATCAGCGGTTGTAAGTAAACAAAGGCACCCACGGTTGTAGGAGAGAGGGTTCGCAGTGCATATACATTGAATAAATAAGCGAAAAAGGTGGTTCCCACAACCACAAATGCCATGCGCCAAATGGCTTCAAAAGGAAGACTCGTCCATTCTACTGCTGTGAATTCGGAAAGGGTTAAGGGGAGGTTGAGGATCACACCACCGAGGAACATCCATTTCATTAAAGTAATGGTGGTATATTTTTCAGTCATCGGTTTGATGAGTACCAGATAGGTTCCATAACACATTGCATTTACAAACATCATGATATTCCCTAGGGGAATGTTGGGTGCATTCAGCGTGTAATCGCTTCGTTGTAGGATGAGTAAAATCGCACCCCCAAAACCCATTAAAATCCCAAAGCCTTTTGTTGTAGTAATTTTTTCTTTTAAAAAAATAGCCGATAGAATCATCACCATAATGGGCGTAAGGGTGACAATAACCGAACTGTTGATCGGGGTTGAAAGACTGAGGCCTTTGATGAACATCAGCATGTTGATGCACATCCCAAAAAGAGTTGCAATTCCGATTCGAAAGAGATCCTTACGATCAATTTTTTCATTTGGATAGGCAAAACTGATGATCCAAAACAAAACAGCAGCTCCTACTACACGAAGCATCACCAAGCCAAAGGCCCCAATATATTCGGGCATGATGACCTTGGCAATGGTATGGTTTAAGCCGTAAATGGTTGTAGCACTAAAAGCAGCTAAAAGGGCTAAGACTCTTTTATTCATGGAGTGCTTTTTCTGCAGCAGCGATCGTAGCTGGAGCATTGCCAATGAAAAGTTTACCTTGGTAGATTAGTACTGGACGCTTTAAAAAAGAATAATGTTCAAGTAAAAGATCCCGCATATTTTCTTCCGAAAGCGCACTTGTTTTTAATCCGCGTTTCCGTAATAATTGCGCCCGACTATTGAAGAGAGCAGCATAGGAATTCGTTTTTAAAAATAAAGCCGCAAGCTGCTCTGAATTGAGCGGATTTTCTTTGATGTTGATCAGACTTACAGAATCGGGAAGATCCAATGTTTTTTGGATGCGTCTACACGTATCACAACTTTTTAAATAGTAAAAAATATCCATGCTTAAAGTTCTATGAACAAAGAAAATCAATTTTTGTTAAAAGCATTAAAATTATGGAGAAATCCTTTGAATCCCCTACCTTTGAACTGCTGATTATCCTTTTTATTGATGAAAAAGAAATTCCGTTTTAATACCAAAACCATTCATGGGGGACAGGCACCTGATCCGGCTTATGGTGCAGTGATGCCTCCCATATATCAAACCACTACCTACGCTCAAACTACCCCAGGCGGTCATCAAGGTTTTGAATACAGCAGAACCCACAACCCAACCCGACAAGCTTTAGAAAAAGCATTGGCTAGTATTGAAAACGGAAAACACGGTTTGGCTTTTGGCTCCGGTTTAGCAGCTATCGATGCTGTTTTGAAATTGTTAAAACCAGGGGATGAGGTAATTTCTACCAACGATTTATACGGTGGATCCTATCGTTTGTTTACCAAGATATTTGAAGGGTTTGGGATTAAATTTCACTTTGTCGGGATGGACAACGTTCAGCGGGTCGAAAATTCCATCAATACCAATACACGTTTGGTTTGGGTAGAGACTCCAACCAATCCAATGATGAATGTGATCGATATGAAAGCGGTTGCCCAAATCACACAAAAGCATAACCTCATTTTAGCAGTCGACAATACTTTTGCTTCTCCCTACCTGCAACAACCTTTGGACTTTGGTGCAGATATCGTAATGCATTCTGCTACTAAATATATTGGTGGTCATAGCGATGTTGTACTTGGTGCTTTGATAGTAAACGACGATGATCTTGCTAAACGGCTATCCTTCATTCAAAATGCAAGCGGTGCAATCTGCGGGCCTATGGATAGTTTTTTAACCCTCCGCGGGATTAAAACCCTGCATGTACGGATGCAACGCCATTCCGAAAACGGAAGAGCAGTAGCCGAATATTTAAACCAACATCCCAAAATCGAAAAGGTATATTGGCCCGGGTTCGAAAATCATCCCAATCATAAAGTTGCCAAAGCGCAGATGAAAGATTTTGGCGGAATGCTTTCCTTTGTTCCCAAAGGAGCAGATTTTAATGCTGCCATAAAAATTATTGAAAATTTAAAAGTTTTTACCCTTGCAGAATCTTTGGGTGGTGTTGAGAGTTTGGCGGGTCATCCGGCAAGCATGACCCATGCTTCAATTCCGAAGGTAGAACGTGAAAAAAGTGGTGTAGTAGATTCATTAATCCGACTCAGTGTTGGTATTGAAGATGCTCAAGATTTAATTGATGATTTAGAACAGGCGATTGGATAATCCCTTTTCTGTATCTTTATATACTAACCCGTGTTTATGAAACTTCCTCAGGGAAAAAAAATATACTTTGCTTCGGACAACCATCTGGGAGCTCCCACTGCAGAAAAGAGTGCTCCAAGAGAACGCATTTTTGTTGCTTGGCTGAATCACATCCAGAAGGATGTGGAGGTTCTTTTTTTATTAGGGGATCTCTTTGATTTTTGGTTTGAGTACAAAACAGTTGTACCAAAAGGTTTTGTCCGTGTGCTCGGAAAGTTGGCAGAATTATCCGACCAAGGTGTTGAGATTCATTTTTTCACTGGAAATCATGACCTCTGGGTCCGTGATTACTTTCAGAAAGAACTGGGATTCATCGTACATCACCAAGCCCAAGAATTTGTGATCAATGATAAAAAGTTTTTCATTGCGCATGGCGACGGTTTAGGACCCAAAGACAAAGGGTATAAGCGCATGAAAAAAATATTCAAAGCCCCTTTTTTTCAATGGCTTTTCCGTTGGCTTCATCCCGATATCGGAATGCGTTTGGGACAGTATTTGTCTGTAAAAAATAAAATGATCTCTGGTGATGAAGACGTTGTCTTTTTGGGAGAAGATGAAGAATGGTTGGTTCAATATTGTCATAGAAAATTAGCTGAAGAGCAGCGCGACTTTTTTATCTTCGGGCACCGACACTTACCCCTTGATCTTCCAATTGGAGCTGAAGCACGTTATGTAAACCTTGGGGATTGGATTACCCATTTCACCTTTGCCGAGTTTGATGGAACACAATTAGTATTAAAAAAATGGGACCCCTAAAAGAATGATAGAAAAGAAAACACTTGATTTTGAAAAGACAGTTTTGGTGGGAGTGATTACCGCAAGACAAGATGAAGATCAAGCCTTAGAATATTTAGCAGAACTCGCTTTTTTAGCACATACGGCTGGAGGTCAAGTCGTAAAGCAGTACACGCAAAAAATGACACTTCCCAATCCCAAAACTTTTATTGGAAGCGGGAAGCTCAACGAAATTCAACTTTTTGTTTCTGAAAACGAAATTACAACTGTAGTTTTTGATGATGAATTATCACCAGCCCAACAGCGGAATGTCGAAGAGGTTTTGAAATGTAAAATCCTCGACCGTACTGGACTAATCCTTGATATTTTTGCACAGCGGGCTCAAACAAGTTATGCTCGAAATCAGGTAGAATTAGCACAGTATCAATATTTATTACCACGACTGAAAGGCCTTTGGACGCATTTAGAGCGTCAAAAAGGAGGAATTGGAATGCGTGGACCTGGAGAAACAGAGATTGAAACGGATCGCCGGATTGTCCGGGACAAGATCGCATTACTGAAAAAGAAATTATTGATCATCGACAAGCAAATGTCGACTCAAAGAGGCAATCGAGGCGCGCTCGTTCGGGTTGCTTTGGTGGGGTATACCAATGTGGGCAAATCGACCCTAATGAATGCGATCGCTAAAAGTGAGGTCTTTGCTGAAAATAAATTATTTGCCACCTTAGACACCACAGTTCGTAAAGTGGTTATTGGAAATTTACCTTTTCTGTTGAGTGATACCGTGGGATTTATTCGCAAGTTACCTACTCAATTAGTTGAATCTTTTAAAAGTACTTTAGATGAGGTACAGGAGGCGGACTTACTTCTTCACGTTGTCGATATCTCACACGCCAATTTTGAAGATCACATTGCTTCGGTAAATTTGATACTTACAGAAATAAAAAGTCAAGACAAGCCCACCATTATGGTTTTCAATAAAATTGACGCCTACGAACCGCTGGTTATTGAACCAGATGATTTGGTTACTGAAAGAACAAAACGACACAACACTTTGGCCGAATGGGAACAAACTTGGATGGCACAAATGAATGGCAACGCCCTTTTTATTTCTGCTACTAAAAAAGAAAATATTGTACATTTTAGAAAACAAGTTTATGCTGCAATTCGCGACATACACGTAACCCGTTTCCCTTATAATAATTTCCTATACCCCGAAGGCTTAGAAGAATAGTAATTTTTGTAGTTTTACTCAAAACAGCTCCATCATGAAAAAAATTACCCTTATTTTCTCATTGTTTTTGATCTTTAGTTGTGGATCAGATGACAGCGATTTAGTAGTATCCTATCAGGAACGTGTTACAACCATTCTAAACCAAAGCCCAGAAACGAATCCTTTAGAAGATTCTTCTCTGTTTTTTAGCGATCTTTCCTACGGGACTGCAGAACGAAACACCTATGATATTCTTTTACCAAAAGATGGTGCTCCAATTGGAGTAGTTATTTTTTTTCACGGGGGAAGTTTTTTGTTTAACGATAAAAGCGACACCTATGAAGCTCCTTTTGATGACATCATCAAAAACTTGATATCCCAAAAAGTGGCCATAGTAAATGCCAATTACAGTTTTTTGACCAGTACCAACAGTGCAGGGGTTTTAACATCGCTATCGGATGGAACCTTACTGTTGAATCATATCCGATCACTCGCTTCTAGTTTGGATATTGATACCAATAAAATAATTCTGGGAGGAGCTTCATCTGGTGCAGGAATAGCCCTGTGGAATGGATTACAAGCCGAACATAACGCCGGCGTTCTTGGGATTGTTGCTATAGAAACACAGAGTACGTTCAACCTCTACAAATGGGAATCCTTGTTTATGGACCTAAGCATCGATGCAATTACCCAAAGTAGTACGGAATTTCAAACGCTTTTTTCTCTTTTTTATGGAGGTGTAGTACCAACTCAAGAGCAGTTAGATGCAGTAGATTTTATCAATTTCATCGATTCCACCGACCCTGATTTATACCTTTTTAATACGGCAGGGAACTCATTCTTAAATGAAGACGGTACGATCGATTTAAACGTTTTATATCACAGCAGAATCCATACGGATGCGTTGCGGGGGAAAGCGATAGCAGAAGAATTGGAAAACAGTGGAGGCTACCAAGAAACTCCAGATGCTTTTGTTTTACGTATTTTGAAGCAATAAATTATTCCTCTAATTTTTCTGCCACTAGCAGATACACCGGAAAGTGATCGGAATAACCCTTCAATTGGTTTCCTTTAATCTGTACCCGATAGGGATACCCCTTGTATTTTCCTTCTGGGTTGAAGAAAAGCGGGGCTGTAAACGTTTACACCCACAATACTCAGGCTTGATTCTTTTTTCCAATCGGGACTGGTCAATATTTGATCGAATAAAAACCACTGGTCTTTATAGGCCAAAGAGCCAATTCCTTTTTTAAATAAAGGGTCATTCGATTGTCATATTTGAGTTTGTGATATGGGTTTTGATTCGTAAGATAACCTATGCTTTTGTTTGTAGGATTATCGTTATAATCTCCCATGGAAACAATTCGAACCTCTTCTTGCAAGCGATAAAGAGAATCGCTTATTTTTTGATGTAAACGTGCGGCTTTCATTCGACTTGGAGCACTCCGTTTGGCGCCACCCCGTCTTGACGGCCAATGTTTGAAATAAAATAAAGCTCTTCGTTTCCCAGATACCCGCTGACGACCAGTTGATCTCGTGTAGTTCGAGGCTCGAATTGCTACCGAAGAGGATGATGCTCAAATATTTGTAGATTCTGGAGATTTGCCCTCAAATTTTTATGGGAACGCCTTGTATTTCGCCTTTAAATACTTGGGAAGTGGAAAAACTGCTCAAGACGGTACCTTTGAATTAGATGATTTTCGTACTTTTGAAAAATAATCCCCAAAATTTATAACACTATGTCTTACATTATTAAAAAAGTATTAACGGTTATTCTAGAGTTGATCAACCTAATTATACTTAATTTTTCTTAAAACCCTTTGCGTGTCTTTATAGGTTTGGTAGAGTTTGGCACTCTTGCTTTTAAACAACACCCGTGTGCGTTCTAAATCTTCTTTTGCGTTTGGAATTCCAAAGAGAAGGCAAATCATATAAAGGGAACATATCTGATATTGTTCTTGTTCTTCCTTTTCATTCAATTGTTTTTCATTTTTTATTTTATCAACCAAAATTTGAGTAGCATTCATGAGGTGGTGGAGTGTTTTTTTGTCCCAGTTCGGAAGTTGAAACAACAACTTTGAATGGATGGAGTAGTTTCCGTTTTCTTCAAAACAAATACGGACTTCTTCTAAGGGATAAAATTTAAATGCTCCATTGATTCCAAGCTCAATATATTCGGTAATGATGAACTCATTTTCAGTAAATGAAATTTCAACTTCATCGAGATTAGAATAAAATAACTTGACTTGCTCGTTGATCAATTCAATATCAACTCGAGAATAAAAAGTGGTGCCTTTAACTTGTTTTTCAAGACCAGACCAGCATACCACAAAGAGTTCCTTGAATACTTTGTATTGTGCCATCAATCCCCCTTGATGCCTGTTGATGAAATCCATTACGCCATCTAACGTTAGTTTGATGTTGTTTTGCGCATGATTTTCTAGCGCATTAACTACAGCATTATTGTCTTCTAAATTACTGATTGCTTTGGTGTGGGGTACCGACATACTCCCTTCTCTCAAAAACTGCATTCCTTTTTTATACTTCCAAATATTTTTCTGAAGCTTTGCTGGCTTATTGTTTGGACGAATGGTAACCAAACCCACTACTTTTCCTTCATTTAAGTGTGGAAAGGGGATGTTTTCATAGAGGACTATGGGTGCAGGATTGAGGTATGCATTGATGAGGTTTTGAATTTTACTGTCATCAAAAAAATCAACCCCAACAAGATCATTGTTTTCGTCTTCAACCCCAATAACGATGTACGAATTATTAGTCGGATTGGAGTTCGAAAGTGCACATACATGCCTGAGGAATTTGGCCTTTCCTTCTTTCCCCCCTAAATTCAATTTCAACTTTTTGTCAAAAAAACTATTCTCATCGTTGTGAGCAAGTAGCGCTTTAACTAAAAGTCGTTTGTTGATCATGTGCGCTTATTGAGAACGGTGGCACTGGCTTGAGCAGTTGGTAGAATCGTGATATCAGCCAGAGTAACATGCTCTGGAGCATGAATCATAAACAAAATCGTATGCGCAATATCTTCAGCTTGTAGCGCATCCAGTTTGCTGTAAACAGAAGCAGCTCGGTCTACATCACCTTTAAAACGAACCTCAGAAAATTCTGTTTCTACCAAACCAGGGTTGATAGCTCCTACTCGAATTCCATAAGGATTCAGATCCAATCGAAGTCCTTGGGTAAAGGCATCAAGTGCAAACTTACTCGCACAATACACATTCCCTTTTGGATATACCTCAAATCCAGCGATGGATCCAACATTGATTATATGGCCTTTTTTTCGCTCAGTCATTTGTGGCAAAACAGCTTTGGTTACATACATGACTCCTTTTACATTTCCGTCAATCATAGCATCCCAATCATCCAGGTCAGCACCAACAACATCGTCTAAGCCGTGGGCATTTCCGGCATTATTTATTAAAACATCGATGGGCTTAAAAGCATCTGGAAGGCTTTCGATCGCTTCAAAAACTGCAGCTCGATCACGCACATCAAAGGTCAAAGTATGAACTTCGGTTGGCAGCTCTTCTTTTAAGGCATCGAGTCGTTCTTGTCTTCTCCCGCATAAAATTAGACGGGCACCTTGAGAAGCTAAAAACGCGGCAGTTGCTTTACCAATACCGCTTGTAGCTCCAGTAATGAGAATGGTTTTATTCATCTTTATGGCATTCTATGTCCCAAACTTGTTTCCAAAAGGAGAAACCAGTCTTGAATCGTTAATGTAATTGCAAGGGCGTCCACAGCGTTTTTAAGTCTTGCTTCTTGTGTTGTTCCTACTATAGGACGAATCTGAGCGGGATGCTGATGCAACCATGCCAACAACAGTTGATCTTCTGTTGCATTGTACGTTGCACACATTTTTTGGACTATTGGTCTTAGGCGCTGCGATTGTTCGTTATCTTCTTTAAAATAACTGCCCAAAGGACTCCAAGCCATTGTACCAATCTGATGCTGCATCATGTGGTTTGTTGTTCCATCGAACATGGCTTTCGATTGTGTTAAAGAACATTCCAATTGATTCCATTCAATTAAATTTTCCGTACTCAAAAGGCTCATTTGTGCTGGTGTAAAATTGGAGACCCCAAAACTTTTTACTTTCCCCTGGCTTTTGAGCTGTTCAAAAGCTTTTGCGATCTCATGTGGATCCATAAGTGGGCTGGGACGGTGCAGTAAAAGAACGTCAAGGTATTCGGTGTTGAGGTTTTGAAGGGATTGCTCTACAGACCAGCTGATGTGTTCTGCTGAGTAGTCATAATGTTTTACGTTTAGGGGACGTGCTTCACTTGGGTATTGGATTCCGCATTTACTTATGTATTGAACCTGCGAACGATCAACTTTACTGTCTTTAAAAGCTGCTCCAAATGCGGCTTCGGTTGTATACCCTCCATAGATGTCGGCATGATCAAATGTGCTGATTCCAAGAGACAAGGCACCCTCGATTAATGCACTCATTTCGGAGGATGTAAAGTTTTTACCCCAGGTTCCCCAGGTCATGGTTCCTGCAATTATTATAGAAAATGGACGCATTGATTTTATATTTAGAAAATTCCTTATAAATTTATGCTTAATAGTGAATCCAAGGGAGTGTTTTTTCTTACTATTTTTAACCAATTATTAACAAGAGAAACGTTATAATTTCTCCATTTTTGTATTCCTAAAACATTTATATAAGCTTATGGATAATAATACCAATGTAGACATTAGTGCTATTAACGAAAAAATTCAAAAAGAGAGTGCTTTCATCGACTTACTTACTTTAGAAATAAACAAGGCAATTGTTGGTCAAAAGCATATGGTTGAGCGTTTGCTGATTGGTCTTTTGGGTCGTGGACATATCTTATTGGAAGGGGTGCCGGGTTTAGCGAAAACGCTAGCCATTAACACCTTGAGCAAGGCTGTGAAAGCAGACTTTAGTCGTATTCAATTTACTCCAGATTTACTTCCAGCAGATGTTGTTGGAACCATGATCTACAATATTAAAGAGAATGATTTCTCTATCAAGAAAGGACCTATTTTCGCCAACTTTGTTTTGGCAGATGAGATTAATCGTGCTCCAGCCAAGGTTCAATCGGCTTTGTTGGAAGCGATGCAAGAAAAGCAAGTAACGATTGGTGATACCACCTTTCCATTGAAGCAGCCTTTTTTAGTAATGGCAACACAAAATCCAGTGGAACAAGAAGGAACCTACCCACTACCAGAAGCACAGGTCGATCGTTTCATGTTGAAAACAGTAATTGACTATCCAACGCTCGAAGACGAACAACTGATTGTTCGCTCCAATTTGAGCGCAATCCAAGCCAAAGTAAGTGCGGTTGTTACGACCAAACAAATTGTTACCGCTCAAGAAACAGTGCGTTCGGTTTATATGGACGAGAAAATCGAGAAGTATATTTTAGACCTTGTTTTTGCTACCCGATATCCAGAACGCTATGGTCTCAGTAAAATAAAACCCCTGATTAGCTTTGGAGCATCTCCGAGGGGAAGTATCAATTTGGCTACGGCAGCTAAATGTCATGCCTTTCTTAAGCACAGAGGATATGTAATACCAGAAGACGTTCGAGCAATTGTTTTTGATGTGCTGCGACACCGAATTGGTCTTACCTACGAAGCGGAAGCTGAAAATGTAACTACCGAAGATATAATCAGTCAGATCATTAATGAGGTTGAAGTACCGTAAATGGTCCTAAAAACATTTTTAAGAAGGAACATTTAGAGTAATGGACACGAAAGAGCTTTTAAAAAAAGTAAGGAAGATTGAGATCAAAACACGTCGCTTAAGCGATCACGTGTTTGGTGGCGAATATCACAGTACTTTCAAAGGAAGAGGGATGACCTTTAGCGAGGTGCGTCAATATCAATTTGGAGATGATGTGCGCGCAATTGATTGGAATGTTACTGCGCGTTACAACGAGCCTTTTGTAAAAGTTTTTGAAGAAGAACGAGAACTGACCCTAATGTTGGTTGTCGATGTCAGCGGCTCAGAGTTTTTTGGATCTGGGCAACAATTTAAAAGAGAAGTATTGACCGAGATAGCAGCAACACTTTCCTTTTCTGCACTTCAAAATAATGATAAGGTCGGCTTACTTTTGTTTTCAGACCAAATAGAATTATTTATTCCCCCCAAAAAAGGGAGAACCCATGTTTTGCGTATCATTCGAGAGCTTTTGGAATTTCATCCAAAAAGTAAGCAAACAGATATTCGCATTGCTTTAGAATTCTTATCGGGCATCCTAAAGAAGAAAGCGATTGTCTTTTTACTTTCAGATTTCATGGATGATTCCTACGAAAAAACATTGCGAATCGCAGCAAAAAAGCATGACCTCACTGGGATTAGAGTATACGATAAAAGAGAAGTTGAGATGCCCAATATAGGACTTGTTCCAATGCTGGATAGTGAAACTCAAAAAACACAATGGGTCAATACAGCTTCTAAGGCAGTTCGGAATCAATATCAAAAAACACATCAAAAACACGTAGATACCTTCGAAACCTTATTCAGGAAAAACGGAGCGGGAACCATACACTGTAGCTTGGAAGAGAGCTATGTTAAAAAATTATTAGGCTATTTTAAAGCTAGAATATAAAGATGCGACAGATTATTTTTTTATTGTGTTTCTCCGTTTTTTTCTCTTTAACAAAGGGGATTGCACAGACCCATGAGGAATTACTTGTGGCTGTTGACTCTACCGAGCTCAGAATCGGAGAACAGATCAATATTCGTTATCAAATTAAGGGCGATAGCTTGACACAGATTCAATTTGCGGAGCAACCCAATTTTGCGCCTTTCGAGCTTTTAGAGGCTTTTCCCTTGGACACCCTCCGTTCTCAAGCACATTATTTATTCACCAAAAAATATGCTCTAATTCAATTCGACTCGGGCTCGTACTGGATTCCAAAACAGAAAATCCTGATCAATGGCATTGAAGCGATCTCCGACTCTGTTTCGATACGTGTAAATACCGTTGTAGTCGATACGCTCAAGCAGCCTTTGTTTGACATTAAACCCTTAGTTGCTGTTGAGCGTGGTTATAAAAAACTAACCCAACAGGTTTTATTTACAGTTTTTGGACTGCTGCTCCTCATTTTGGCTGTATTTTTAGCGCTTAGGGTTCAGAAAAAAATCATTGAGAACAGAAAAGAACTCCCCCCTTTTGATCGAGCATTACAAGAACTCAAAGCACTTGAAGAAGAACGCCCTCGATTACAAGAAGAATATAAGAGCTATTATTCTAAGCTCACGGATGTTGTGCGGCGATACCTAGAAGAAGAAGCTAAGATAACAGCACTAGAAAGTACTTCAAGAGAATTGTTGAAGAAATTAGAGTTACTCAAAGATTCTGGAAAACTTGATTTAGATGGAGAAACATTACGCTCCCTAAAACGCGTTCTAGAACATGCAGATTTGGTAAAATTTGCACGTTCAGCTCCTGAATTTGAAGTTGCAACCAGCGATCGTAATTTGGTGGAAGATGTTGTTATTAAAACAAAAGAAGCTCTTCCAGAACCTGCGCAAGAAGAACTTGAAGCTACTGCAGCATATCAAAAGATTTTGAAAAAGCAGAAACGGCAAAAGCAATTCAAGATTGCGGGACTTGGAACAGTCGGAATGATTCTAATTGCAGGAGGTATTGCTGTTTATGTTTATGGTTTTGGTAATGTAAAAGATACTCTTCTAAGATACCCTACCAAGGTTATGATGAATAATAAATGGATACAAAGTCAATACGGAACTCCTGCCTTATTACTCACAACGCCTGAGGTTTTGGTGCGAGCAGCAGATACTCTAAAAGGGACAATACTTTTTTCTGCGGGTGACCCACTTCAATCGGTTTATGTGCAATTGAGCTTTATACAACAGGCTCCACCCGAGCAAGGAAAAGAAAAATCAGAAGAGGTGCAGCAGCAAGAAGCTCAGGAAATGGTCAATGAAATAATTAAAGGTTTAGAAGAAGATGGCGCTACCAATATGTTGATTAATCCGGACCCCTTTAAAACAAAGGATGGCTCTGAAGTGATTCAGCTTTCTGGAACACTCGACCTTTTAAATTCTGATGGGAAGGAACGTACGCGTTGTCGTTTGCGATCCATTATTTTGCCCTTTGAACAAGTGCAAGTTGAATTGCGTATGTTGTATGCCAAAGACGATCGATACGGAGATCAAATCGAAGCTCGAATTATAGAATCACTAGAAGTATTAAAAGAATTATAAGCGTGTTTGAAGGAATAGAATTAGCGAATCCAGAATATCTGTGGGGATTGATAGCCCTGCCCTTGGTCATCCTATGGTATGTTTACAAGCGCAAGTTTCAACAAGCGCGGCTAACCATTTCATCGACCAAAGGTTTTGAGGGTGTACGTTCCAATTTGGCTCGTTTTCAGCCGCTTTTGTTTGTCTTTAGAATCTGTGCTTTGGCACTCGTTGTTCTCGCTCTTGCTCGCCCACAAACCGTAGACATCTCTTCACGGACCAAAACCAACAAAGGGATAGACATCGTCATGGCCATTGATGTCTCTTCGAGTATGTTGGCGCAGGACCTAAAACCCAGTAGGTTGAATGCACTGAAAGAAGTAGCAGCAGATTTTATCGATGATCGACAAAACGATAGGATCGGTTTAGTCGTTTATGCAGGAGAAAGTTATACCAAAACCCCTATTACAAGCGACAAGCGTATCGTGAAAAATGCATTACGCAGTATTCGATACGATGGCGTAATCAATGATGGAACCGCAATTGGAATGGGCTTGGCTACGGCCGTAAACCGATTGAAAGATAGTAGAGCTAAAAGTAAAGTCATTATTTTACTTACCGATGGCGTCAACAATTCAGGCTTTATTGAACCGAAAATTGCAGCAGAATTGGCAGTAGAATTTCAAATTAAAACCTACACCATTGGCCTAGGAAGTAATGGAACTGCTAAAGCTCCAATTGGCGTTTTACCTAATGGAAAATTCCAATATGGGCTAACCAAAGTTGAGATCGATGAAGAACTTTTGAAGGCGATTGCAGACGATACTGGAGGTTTGTATTTTAGAGCAACAGACACCAAAAAACTAAAAGACATTTACAATGAAATCAATAAGTTAGAAAAGACAGAAGTTGAAGAGTTTAAGTATTATAATTACCAAGAAAAATACAGAATACTCATATTAATAGCCTTAGGCTTGCTCTTTGCAGAGTGGATTTTAAAGAACACAATTTTTAGAAGTTTTATATAATAATGTATCAATTAGACGCGCCGATTTATTTTTATGTTTTTGCAATGCTACCCGTATTGTGGCTTGGCTATCTTTGGATTTCTGCCTGGAAAAGAAAAGCACAAGAACAATTTGCTTCATCTCGATTAATGGAAGTTTTAAGTCCAGAACGTTCGCGATTAAAACCCTTACTCAAACTCATTTTGATTAGCCTAGGGGTGAGTTGTTTGATCCTGGCACTAGTAAACCCTAAAATAGGAACGCAGTTAGAGACCGTAAAAAGAGAAGGTGTTGATATCGTTTTTGCCATTGATGTATCGAAGAGTATGTTGGCAGAAGACATTGCTCCAAATCGTATCGAAAAAGCAAAACGACTCGTGTCTGCGCTCTTGAATCAATTGGCAAGCGATCGGGTTGGGATTATCGCTTATGCGGCTCAAGCGGTGCCTCAATTGCCCATTACAACCGACTATAGTGCTGCCAAAATGTTTTTACAAGCACTCAATACCGACATGCTTTCTTCGCAGGGAACAGCTATTGATGCCGCAATTGATTTAGCTGCAACCTATTTTGATGATGAAGATCAAACCAATCGGGTTATTTTTATTTTGTCCGATGGAGAAGATCATTCCGAAAATGCTATGGCTGCTGCAAAACGAGCGAAAGAGTTAGGGATTAAAATATTTACTTTTGGTGTTGGAACCGAAAAAGGAGCACCCATTCCAATCAAGCGCAACGGAATAGTAGAATCGTATAAGAAAGACGAAAACGGAGAAGTTGTAATGACCAAACGCAACCCCGAGGTACTTACTTCTATTGCCGATGCAACCGACGGAAATTATACGGAGGGGAATGATACACAAGCAGTTTTAGAGTTTGTTTCGGAAACGCTCAAGCAAATGGAGAAAAAAGAATTTGAAGCAAAAAAGTTTGTGAGTTATAAAGACCGATTCCAACCTTTTTTGATTGCAGGATTTCTGTTACTTTTGATAGAAATATTATTATTCGAAACCCAAACCAAATGGGTGTTGCGGATGAATTTATTTAATGAGAATAAAAAAGATTAATGCTATGAATTTTAAAGGCCTTTCCTTCTTGTTTTTAGTATTCACTTCGGCTTTGTCTTGGAGTCAAAACGAAGTAGCCAATAACCTCATTGTGGATGGAAATGAAGCCCACGAGCAGGCCGAGTATATTGATGCCGAGGCTCAATACCGCAAAGCAGTTTCTTTGGCTCCCGAAAAATCCGAAGCCCTGCATAACTTGGGAAATACAAATTATAGAATAGAAGATTATTCTGCAGCTTCTCAACGGTTCTTCCAGACGCAAAAGAACACCACATCTAAAAATGAAAAACACGCAGCTTTTCATAACTTAGGGAATGTGTATATGCAGCAAAAAGATTATGCTCAGGCAGTCGCAGCTTTTAAAAATGGATTGCGAAATAATCCTACAGACGAAGAAACCCGATACAATTACGCGCTTGCAAAGGAGCTTTTAGAAAAGGAGCAACAACAGGATCAGCAAGACGAGCAAAATCAAGACAACCAAGATCAGGATCAGGAAGATCAGGATAAAGAAGGAGATCAAGAAAAGAAAGACGAAAAAGGAGACCAAGAAGACCCTAAAGACGAAGGAGAAGACAAAGACAAAAAAGAAGGAGAAGACGGTGAGCCTGAAGACGACTCCAAGGAAAAGCCGGAGGAGGATAAGCCCAAGAACCCCGAAAAAGAGGGGGAAGGAGATGAAAAGAAGCAACCCCCACCACAACCCAAACCAGGACAAATATCCCCCGAACAAGTTAAGAGCCTCTTAGAGGCAATGAACAATCAAGAAAAAGGAGTACAGGAAAAAGTAAATGCTCAAAAAGTAAAAGGTACTCCTGTTAAAACTAAAAAAGACTGGTAAGTTTTTATGTTAAAAAAAATACTTTTAGCGACCTTCCTATTGACCGTAGGATTCCAATTAGGAGCTCAGGTTACCTTTCAAACAAAGGTGAGTAAGAACCGTTTGGGTATTAATGAGCGATTGAAGGTTAGCTTTGAAATGAATAAGAATGGCGATAATTTTACGCCACCCCAATTCGAAGGTTTTCGTGTGGTTGGGGGTCCCAACCAATCGACTAGTAACAGCTGGTTCAATGGTAAACGTACTTTTTCAAGATCGTTTACCTACTTCCTTAATCCAACCAGAAAAGGAAAACTCAGCATTGGACAAGCAACGGTCAAAATTGATGGAGCGATTTATAAAACATCTCCCGTATCGGTAGAAGTTACGGAGGCTGTAAAAACCCCAAACCAAGCAGGAAATGCAGATTATATCGCAGATCAAAATGTGCATTTGGTTGCTGAAGTTTCGAATGGAAACCCCTATTTGAACGAGGCTTTTACCGTAGTTTATAAATTATACTACACTTCGGAAATTGGAATTTCCAATGTAAATGAGGTAGAAAGTCCAGGTTATGCTGATTTTTGGAGCCATTTGATTCCAATCAAGAAATTGGAAATGAAGCAAGGGACATACAAGGGTGCGACCTACAACTACGTTACTTGGCGAAAAGCCGTTCTTTATCCACAAAAAACAGGGGAGTTGATTTTGGAGCCTTTGACGCTTAACATTACAGTTCAAGTACCCTCTAATCGAAGAGACATCTGGGGAAATCTAGTCAATCGACAAGTTCCAAAAGTCATTACAGCTGGAAAGCGTACCATAAAAGTAAAACCCCTACCACAAGAAGGGAAGCCAGTTGGTTTTACAGGGGCGGTTGGAAATTTTGACTTGAATTTTAGTTTAAATAAGGACGTCTTGAAAGCGTCGGAGTCTTTTCAAGCAACGATAAAAGTTTCTGGGAGAGGAAATTTAAAATTATTTAATCTACCCAAAATTAATGTTCCAGCGGCACTTGAAGTCTATGAACCGGAACATACTGAAAACATAAAAACAAACCTGCTCGGGATGCAGGGTAGTATTCAAGACACCTATACTATTGTTCCAGAATTTCAAGGAAACTATCCAATACCCAGAGTCACATTTTCATATTTTGACCCCAACAAGAAACGATATGTTACCCTCAACTCAGCGGAACAAATGGTTAATGTGAATGAGGGGCCTGTAGCCGGAACCTCTTCTAAAGGGCAAGCAGTTTCTAATCTCTTGCGACCAAAATTAAACGAAGATCAATTCAATTTCATCGCTTTAGAGACTCAATTGATACCCATCGAATCAACCGATTCCTTTTTTGGAGGGCGTATGTTTTATTGGATGTTATTGTTGCCTTTTGCCCTACTGTTGATCATTGCAATTGTGATGAAAACCCAACTTGGTCGTTCAAATGATCCTATGACCCTAAGACAAAAAGCGGCGAATCGATTAGCGAAGAAATACTTGAGCTCTGCCAAGAAAGCTTTAGGGAAAAAAGAAGCATTCTACAATGCACTTGAACGGGCGTTGCACAATTATTTAAAAGCGAAACTCCATATTGTAACAGCAGAATTTAGTAAATCGAGAATCAAAAGCCTATTGCAAGACAAGGAAGTAAACGCAGCAGTAATCAAAGATTTTGTTGGCTTACTTGAAGATTGTGAGGCCGCGCGATATGCACCCGCAACCTCAGTTCGTATGCAAGAAGATTTTGATCGCGCTTCTGGATTAATTTCAAAAATGGATAAACAACTATGAAGCGAATAAATTCTTTTATTGCAGTTCTTTTTTTGAGTACAACGATGATCGCTCAAACACCAGATGCTCTTTTTGATCAAGGCAATAAAGCCTATAATCTCGGTGCTTATCAAGAAGCCATAACCCATTATGAAGCTGTTCTAGAAGCTGAGGTTCACAGTTCGGAATTGTATTTTAATTTAGCCAATGCCTATTATCGCTTGGGTGAAGTAGGTGAAAGTATTTTTTACTTTGAAAAAGCAAAATTGTTAGATCCAGATAACGAAGAAATTTCAACCAATTTACAGTTTGCCCAAAACATGTCGCTCGATGCGATTGAAGTTCTTCCTAAAAGCTTTTTAGATCAGGTGATAGAAACCATAACTTCTGGATTTTCAATTGCAAACTGGGCTAAAATACTAATCGGAATTGCTTGGGTTATGTCCTTGCTGTTTGTGTTGTATTTGTTCAATTCGAATACGGTTTGGAAGCGCCTTTATTTTTCTGTTTTCTGGGTCATTACTATTGTTTTTCTCACATTGTTTACGCTTACTTATTCTAAGGATAAGCAACTAGAAGTTGAACGTTCAGGGATTATTTTTGAGGCGCAAATTAATATTTGGGGAGAACCGAATGAACGCTCTGAAGTTTTATTTGAACTACACGAAGGCACTAAAGTATCGATTATAGATTCGCTAGAATCTTGGAGAAAAATTAAAATTACCAACGGCTCCGAGGGTTGGGTGACTGCCTCTTCTTTGAGAATGTTAAACTAGTTCTTCGGGTAGTAAATCTTTCTTGTCAAGCAGCCATTCCAAAACAACACTTCCGATCGATTTAACAGGCTCGTAGAATTGCGATTCGTCAATTATATCGTCTTCCATAAAGGTGAATAGGAATTCAAACTGATCCAAAATCAGGGTTATAGCACTGAGGATTAAAATAAATTTCAGTCCTCCAAAAACTGCCCCTAACAAACGATTAAGACCACCTAAAGCTGCCATCTTTAAAACACGCGTCAAGAATTTAGCTAAGAGATTAATTCCAATGATGATCGCGATAAAGGTCAGTATGAACAAAACTCCAGAAGGAGGGATGCGATCAGCATCGATAAAACTTTCGAGGAGTGTCCCGACTGTAGAAGAAAACAATAAGGCACCAATGAGTCCAAGAATTAATGCAATTAGAGATGCGGCCTCAATGATGAAGCCTTTTGAAAATCCTTTTACGGCTCCAAAAATAACCAAGCCAACAATTGCTATGTCGATATAATTCATAGAACGAATATAAAGATTTTTTGTTCTATCTGCCCCCTCTTTTTAGGAATGCCATATCTTTGTCGGATGCAAAAAGCAACTGTACGAGATCAAGAGTTGAAAGAGCAATGGGAAGCATTGGTTTCGGTGCTGACAGAACGTTTCTCTGAAACCGAGTCCATTCACATCGAAGGGATTTTGTATCTGGTAGGACTTCAGGAATTAGGTCAAGTGCATAAGCGGTTCAAAAAGGATGATAATGTAGACATCATTCACATTGGAATCTGTTCGGTTTTAGAACCCTTCGGCTATTATGCTTTTGATTATTTTGACGACGAACGTTGGCCACATTTTAAGCTGATTGAGGAGCTTCCCCCACTGAAACCAGGAGAACAAAGCATCTTGATGAAGGAAGCTGTAGTGCATTACTTTATTCAAAAAGGATTAATTCAATAGTATAATACGTATTTTTATAGCATGATTGAAACGGTTAAAGAACATCTTCAAAAAGTAGCACAATTCGAAGCTACGGATCAAGAAGCGATAGAGCAATTCAGAATCTCTTATGCAGGTAAGAAAGGGATTTTAAACGATCTTTTTGCTGCATTCAGAGCAGTGCCAAACGAAGAAAAAAAAGAATTCGGGCAAGTTTTGAATCAGCTTAAAACTGCTGTTGCTGAAAAAGTAGAATCACTCAAAGCAACTCAGAGTTCAACGACAACAGCAGGAGTTTATGGCGACTTGTCTCGACCGGCTTTTCCATCGGCTTTAGGAAGTCAGCATCCGTTAACGGTTGTACGCAACCGAATCGTAGCTATTTTTTCTCAAATTGGTTTTAATATTTCAGAAGGTCCAGAAATCGAAGATGATTGGCATAATTTTACTGCGTTAAACCTACCTGAATACCACCCAGCTCGGGACATGCAGGATACCTTTTTCATTCAAACCGATCCCGATATACTGTTGCGTACACATACATCATCTGTTCAAGTACGCTACATGGAAAACAATAAACCTCCAATCCGTACAATTTCTCCAGGGCGTGTTTTTAGAAACGAAGCTATCTCTGCCCGAGCGCATTGTATTTTCCATCAAGTAGAAGGTTTGTATATTGATAAAAACGTGTCTTTTGCCAACTTAAAACAAACGCTTAGTTACTTTACTCAAGCCTTATTTGGCAAGTCTAAGATCCGTTTGCGACCTTCTTATTTTCCTTTTACAGAACCTAGTGCTGAAGTAGATATCTACTGGGGGCTAGAAACAGAAATTGACTATCGAATCACCAAAGGAACCGGTTGGTTAGAAATTATGGGCTGTGGAATGATCGATCCGAATGTGTTGGAAAATTGTGGAATTGATCCAGAAGAATATTCAGGCTATGCATTTGGAATGGGAATAGAACGTATCGCAATGTTATTGTACCAAGTGAGCGATATTCGTATGTTCTTTGAAAATGATGTACGTTTCCTTCAGCAATTTAAACCGACACTTTAGTCGAGTTTTTTCGTTAGTTTTTCGAAAATATTTTCCGGTCTTTTTCCTTCGTAAAGAATGAGATAAACTGCTTCAATAATGGGCGTTTGAGTTCTGTATTGCGAATTGATATAGCGCGCTGATTTGGAAGCGTAGTAGCCTTCAGCAATCATGTTCATTTCCATTTGTGCTGCATTGACCGTATATCCTTTTCCAATCATATTTCCAAAGGTTCGGTTGCGGCTAAACACAGAATAGCCCGTGACCAACAAGTCTCCCAGATAGGCCGAGTTGTTGATGTTTCGTTTCATTTTATGCACATCTTTTATAAAGCGCTTTGTTTCTCGAATTGCATTACTCATCAATACGCTTTGAAAATTATCACCATAACCAAGACCGTGTGCTATTCCAGCTGCAATTGCATAGATGTTTTTAAGCATTGCGGCATATTCCGTTCCAATGATATCGTCCGAAACTTTTACACGGATGTATTTAGTTTTGAGCATGGATGCAATACATTTTGCATAGGTCTGATTCTGACATGCGATCGTCAAATAGGAAAGTTTTTCCATCGCTACTTCCTCTGCGTGACAAGGGCCACAGATAACGCCAATTTGGTCTAGGGGAACTCCATAATCTTCGTGGAAATGGTTCCCAGGGATTTTCATGTTTTCTGGAATGACGCCCTTAACTGCTGACACAATTATTTTATCCTTCAATGGGATATGGAGTTTTGCGAACTCGTTCATAATAAAGGCTGATGGAATCGCCACAATGATGATATCGGCTCCTTCTACTACCTCGTTTATATCCGTACTTATTTTTAGGCGCTTTGTCTTTAGCGTAGTTGAAGTTAAATAGCTTGGATTGTGCTGGTGTTTTTCAATGAAATCTTTGTTTTTTTCATTGCGAATACACCAACCGACCTTGCGTTTATTCTCCGTTAGGATTTTAATTAAGGCAGTAGCCCAACTACCACCACCGAGAACAGCAATTTTGAGTTTATTCTTCAGCAATAAGTGTTTGAATTCTGGCTTTCGGCTAGTAATCATAGATTCAGGTCGATACGGTGGTTAGCTTATTTTAGATCCAAGTACTCCATGGAATTCTCGAAAGAAGTAAAAGAAGTCCCAGGGTGTAAAAAATACCAATCCGAGAAAACTTCTTTGCATCCAATGACTGACGCTTATGCATGGACCACCCCATGGTTATCAGCACAACTGCAATAAGATTCGTTATAGGATGTTCAACCAAGTATAAACGTGCCTGACTGTCTTTCATAACCCCCATGCCCAAGGCGCTCCATTTCCCAAACCATGGAGAAACAAAGTATAGAATTAATCCAATTAAGAATTGAATATGCGAGGAAATCAATACAAATAACGAACGTCTAAAATCGGTTGAGTTAAATGTTTTCTTTTTGGCGATCCCAATAAAAACATTTGCGATTGCTAGAACTAAAAGAATAAGGACAATAAATGCCCAGTAGGAATGTGCAGTTTTTATAAAAGTATACATGCTGATTTTATTTTTTTGTAAAGGTAATGAAACTAAAGTTTAGAAATCGAATTTGATCCCCTGTGCTAAGGGTAAGTCATCTGAATAATTAATGGTATTGGTTTGTCTTCTCATATATACTTTCCATGCATCTGATCCGCTTTCTCTTCCACCACCTGTATCTTTTTCCCCTCCAAAGGCGCCACCAATTTCAGCTCCAGAGGTGCCAATATTAACGTTTGCGATTCCACAATCGCTCCCCCAATGTGCCAAAAAGGTTTCAGCTTCTTGTAGGTTTTGTGTCATGATTGCAGACGATAACCCTTGATTTACATCGTTTTGAATATCAATTGCATTTTCAATGCTTTCTGAATATTTCATGAGATATAAGATCGGTGCAAAGGTTTCTTGTTGCGCCATCGCGCTATCAACCGATACTTTTGCAATAGCAGGCTTAACATAACATCCACTTTCGTATCCTGTTCCGCTGAGCGTTCCTCCTTCAACAACCCATTCTCCTCCTTCGAGGCTGATGTTTTTCAGTGCAGTTTCATATTGAGATACTGCATCTTGGTCGATTAGTGGTCCAACATGGTTTTCAGCATTTAGTGGATTTCCAATGCGTAATTGCTTGTAGGCATTTGTAAGCTTTTCTTCTACCTGAGCAAAGATCGATTCATGAACAATAAGCCTTCTGGTTGAGGTACAACGTTGCCCAGCAGTTCCGACGGCTCCAAAAACAGTTGCCAATAAAGTTGTCTTAAGATCAGCATTTGGACTGATGATTAGTGCATTGTTTCCACCCAATTCCAATAAAGATTTCCCAAGACGTGCCCCTACTTTCTGAGCTACTTTTTTACCCATTGCAGTAGATCCTGTTGCTGAGAGCAAAGGAATTCTTCTGTCTTCACTAAGCCATTGACCTACTTCGGCTCCCCCGTTTAATAAACAGGAGATTCCTTCTGGTAAATCATTTTCTTTCAAAATGGTTCCAATTATCTTTTGACAAGCAATTGAACATAAGGGCGTTTTTTCGCTGGGTTTCCAAACAGCAACATCTCCACAAATCCAAGCCAAGGCAGTATTCCACGCCCAGACGGCTACTGGGAAATTAAAGGCCGATATGACCCCTACAATTCCTAAAGGGTGATATTGCTCATACATTCGATGATTTGGACGTTCAGAATGCATGGTAGTTCCTTGAAGTTGTCTTGAAAGACCTACAGCAAAATCGCAGATATCGATCATTTCTTGAACTTCTCCTAAGCCCTCTTGGAGGGATTTTCCCATTTCCCAAGAAACAAGCTGCCCCAAAAGTTCTTTTTTATCTCGCAATGCGTTCCCGAATTGTCGCACCATATCCCCACGAACAGGAGCTGGAATTTTTCTAAAACTTATGAAAGCCTCTTCCGCAGTTTGTAAAACTTTTTCATAATCTTCAAAGGATGCTGCATGAACAGTTCCTAATTTAGATCCATCAACAGGAGATTCGGCCGAAATTACATCACCATTTGCAAACCAGTTACTTCCAGTTGAACAACCGGGCTGACTCTTTACTATATCTAATTTTTTTAATAGCGCTTCGATGCTTACTGACATGGGTTTAATGTTTTAATATTATTCTCTAAATGTAAAACTTATTCTAAAATCAATACCAATAATGTTTATAATAAAAGGATTTTCTATATTAGTTCAATTATATTAATCTGAAAAGCATTTATGAAACATTTTTTAAGCTTACTAGTCCTTTTGTTTGTTGTTGGTTGTACTGCTGTAAAAGACAATCGAAAACCCACTTTTGGAATTGTCATTCATGGTGGAGCAGGAACTATTCTTAAAGAGAAAATGTCTACTGAAATGGAGCAAGCTTATCGTGAAAAATTGGCAGAAGCAGTTGCAACGGGACATGCAATCCTTAAAGCCGGCGGAACAAGCCAAGATGCAGTTGAGCAAACAATTCATGTGATGGAAAATTCTCCTCTTTTCAATTCTGGAAAAGGAGCGGTTCTTACTGCTGACGAATCCATCGCACTCGACGCCTCTTTTATGGATGGAAAAACCCTAGATGCAGGCGCAATAGCAGGGGTAAAGCACATCAAAAATCCAATTAGTGCTGCAATTAAGGTTATGAATAATTCTCCTCACGTAATGCTAGCAGGAGCTGGTGCAGATCAATTCGCAGTCGAACAGGGGCTCGATACGGTTCCCGAATCGTATTTTATCACGGAACGACGTCTTGACGCCTTGAAACGAGTGCAAGAAAAAGAAGCCAATCAAAACCTTAGTTTCAATGCTGTAGAAGAACAATATTTTAAAAACCAACGTATTGGAACTGTAGGATGTGTTGCATTGGATTTGCAGGGTAACCTAGCAGCTGGAACATCTACGGGTGGAATGACCAATAAAAAATGGGATCGTATTGGAGATGCTCCAATTATTGGTGCTGGGACTTATGCTAATAATGCCAGTTGTGGCGTATCTGCAACCGGTTGGGGCGAATTTTTTATTCGCTCTGTAGTTGCTCATGATATTGCAGCTCTGGTTGAGTATAAAAATCTAAGCATCCAAGAAGCCTCTAAAATAGTACTTCAAAAGGTAGAAGATTTAGGTGGAGATGGAGGCGTAGTTGTTTTAGATTCGTGTGGAAATGTTGCAATGGAATTCAATACTCCCGGGATGTATAGAGCCCATATGAATGCTTCAGGCGAATTGAATGTGAAGATTTATAAAAATGAATAAAGCTAAACCTCCTTATTATGCAGTAATTTTCACTTCTAAACTTAAGGACCGTACTGTGGGATATGAGGAGACTACTCAAGAAATGTTTGATTTGGCAAAAAGTCAACCTGGTTTTTTGGGATTTAAGAGTGTGAGGCAAGAATTAGGAATCACCATAAGTTACTGGAAATCAATAGAGGATATTCTTTTATGGAAAAAACACACCAAACATCAAGTCGCTCAGAATAAAGGAATTAACGAATGGTATGCTTCTTATGATGTTGAAATCTGTTTAGTCGAGAGAGTATATTCAATGTAAGGACAATATTTAATTATTGTAATTTTAATAAACATATTTTTTTACGTAAATCATCCAGAAGGTTATTGTGTTATTTGCTTTAAATTAACCACCCCAACACAATTTAAATGAGCAAGATCGAATCATCAGATGCGTTTGAATCTTTAAAAGCGAACATAGGAAAAGAATTGAAGAGGCTTAGGGTAAATGCAGGTTACAAAAGTTATGAAGTTTTTGCATGGGACAATAAAATAAGTCGCATTCAATATTGGAAGATGGAGAAAGTAACTAACTGTACTTTAAAAAGCTTAAAAAGAGTGCTTGATATCCACGATGTTCGCATGGATACCTTTTTCAATTCTTTATTCTGAATAGGATAAATAAGAATTATAATACTTCTTATCTCCAGTAACTTCTTTATCAACCCATTTGGGTATTTCAAAAAACTCCTTAGAAGAATTTAGTTCTACTTCTGCTAGAACCAAGCCGTTATGGGATCCCTCAAACTCATCAACTTCAAACAATACTCCTTTGTAAGTAACTTCATACCTTGTTTTTTCAATAATTGTTGGCAGACATAGTGCAATTAATTCTTGAGCTTCTTTTAATGGAATTTCTTTTTCCCACTCAAAACGACTCAGACCGTCTTCTGATGAAATCCCTTTAATAGTCAAAAACCCTTGATTTTCTCGAATTCTTACACGGACCGTACGATGTGGATCTTTTGTTAAATACCCTTGAACGATTTTTGTTTTTTGATGTGCTTCTTTTTTGTAGTCACTTGATTTAACTAAGAATTTTCGTTCTATTTCAATCATTTCCTCCCTATTTTTATTCCATTAAAGATATGTAATTTAGCCTATGGATCAGGAAAACCATATTCGAAAGATAATCCATGTGGATATGGATGCTTTTTATGCATCGGTTGAGCAATTGGATAATCCTGAACTACGCAATAAGCCGATTGCTGTAGGTGGAGGAGGCGATCGTGGTGTAGTTGCAGCTGCAAGTTATGAAGCTCGGAAGTTTGGTGTACGCAGTGCGATGAGTGGAGTAGTGGCAAAACGGAATTGTCCCCATCTTATTTTTGTAAAACCCAGGTTTGAACGATACAAAGAGATTTCTACTCAAATCCGAACTATTTTTTTTGAATATACGGACTTAGTCGAACCCCTTTCTTTGGATGAGGCCTATTTGGACGTTACCCAAAATAAAAAAAATGCTTTTTCTGCCAGTGTTTTAGCAACTGAAATACGTGAACGTATTCTGGAATCTACAGGTCTAAATGCTTCGGCTGGGATTTCTATTAATAAGTTTGTGGCTAAAATTGCCAGTGATTTCAACAAACCCAATGGTCAAAAAACAGTTCCACCTGAGGAGGTTCTTGCCTTTTTAGAAGCCTTGGAAATAAGAAAGTTTCACGGAGTTGGAAAAGTTACAGCCAAACGAATGTATCACCTTGGAATTTTTATGGGAGCAGATTTAAAACAAAAGTCAGAAGCATTCCTGACAGAACATTTCGGTAAATCTGGACGTTATTATTTTAAAGCGATTCGAGGAATTCACAACAGCCCAGTTGTCTCTTCTCGTGTTCCAAAGTCAATCGGAGCAGAACGCACTTTTCATGAAAACCTGACCAGCGAAGTATATCTGTCTGATAAAATCACAATCATAGCAGAAGAACTGGACAAACGAATACAGCGTTATCAGCACTCCGGAAAGACCATCACACTTAAAATTAAGTACTCTGATTTTGTACAACAAACGCGAAGCAAAACCCTCCCTTTTTTCATTTCAGATAAAAGCATGATTGTTGAGCATGCACTGCAGCTTTTATATCAAGAAAAACTACAAAACTCAGTCCGCCTCTTGGGAATTACAATTTCAAATCTCAATACTTCAGAAAAGAAAAACGAAGAACACCCAAAAGAAAAAATAGAGGTACAGTTGAGTTTGCCTTTTTAAATCAAAGAAACTCGAAGTGTATTGACCATACCCTTGTCTATAATAGGCATTGCCGCTAGATTGATCAACATATCCCCTTTCTTTACAAAACCTTCTGCTTCAACTATTTTATTTACTTCTTCAACCGTATTATCCGTACTCTCAAAGCGATCGTAATAAAATGCTTTTACACCCCATAGTAAATTGAGCTGAGGAAGAATGCGTTTGTTTGAAGTGAAAACCAAGACTGCAGCTGAAGGCCTCCAAGCAGATATTTGAAAAGCTGTGTAGCCGCTATTGGTGAGGGTACAGATCGCTTTAGCATTAATTTCATTGGCCATAACAGCAGCGTGGTAACATACTGATTTGGTTATGAAACGAGGTGTACGAATGTTGGGCGGAGTTTGTGGAACATTGATTAAAGAAGAATCTTCAACACTTTTGAGAATCGAAGTCATGGTTTCAATTACCTGAACCGGGTAGTCTCCGACCGATGTTTCTCCAGAGAGCATAACAGCATCTGCACCATCCATAACCGAGTTAGCAACATCGTTTACTTCAGCTCTTGTAGGGGTCAAGCTGTCGATCATGGTCTCCATCATTTGTGTAGCAATGATTACTGGAATACGGGCTTGTTTAGCTTTGAGCACCAAATTCTTTTGAATTAAAGGCACCTCGGCAGCAGGAACCTCTACCCCTAGATCACCACGAGCTACCATAAGACCATCACAATAAGCAATGATTTTATCTATATTTTCAATCGCTTCTGGTTTTTCTATTTTAGCAATGATTGGGATCTTATAATCCGAATGTTTTTTAATAAGGTCTTGAAGTTCAATTAAATCTTCACTGTTTCGAACAAAAGAAAGTGCTATCCAATCGACTTGCTGTTCAATAGCAAAAACAGCATCTTCGATATCTTTTTCGGTTAAAGCAGGAAGAGACACATTTGTATTGGGAAGGTTTACTCCCTTTTTAGATTTGAATGGCCCACCTTGAATTACTTTGGCAGTAACAATTTCTTTTCGATCCGTAGAAACAACTTCAAAAATCAATTTCCCATCATCCAACAAAACGCGTTCTCCAGGATTTACATCCATAGGAAAACGTTGGTAAGTCATGTAAGCAGACTTCGCATCCCCTTCGAAAGGAGCAGCGGTATTGAATTCAACAAGATCACCCGGATGAACCACAGCACCTTCTTCGATAACACCTACTCTTAATTTTGGACCTTGCAAATCGCCTAGTATAGAGATGTGAAGGTTTAATTCGTCGCTTAGTTTTCTAATGATTTTGATGCGGACTGCAACATCATCATGATCTGCATGCGAAAAATTTATTCTAAAGACATTGGTTCCAGCGAGCATCATTTTTCTGATAACGTCTTCGCTTTCCGATGCAGGTCCTAGAGTTGCAACTATTTTTGTTTTTTTAAGTAATGGCATTAGTCAAAAATTATGTTTTTGGTTGATTTTATGGCTTTTTCAGCAATGCTATAAGCAATCTGCACCTCTGGAAGCTCTTGAATTTTTTTTACAAATAAACTGTTTGTCGGGTCTTCTGGTTTTTTAATAAAATAGGTTACCTGTTTGAACTCTGGTAAGAGGTACTGTTCAATGAAGTAATTTTCTTCAAACAGTAAACTAGGTTGTTCACTCGAACGTTTTTCATTCACATATTTATTGGGAAATAAATGCCAATAAGTTTCTTCATCCCAACTGTTTTCCCAAACCATTCCGTTTACATTTCTTTTCAAATGCGAGGAATAAAGATTGTGATCTCTTTTGAATTGAGTAGCACAACTTTGATTGATAAAATAGGCCAACTGAAAATCTTCTATCGAAGTGTGAATGGCAATTAATGAAAAAGATTCTTCTTCAACAGATTTACCGAGATGATGTTTCTTGTAGGTCATTAACGTGCAAAGATAATCATTTCCTGAAAACCCAATGAATATCCATGTAAATAGAAGGTTAAACTGTGATAAAAACGTTATCGTTTTGCCTACAGCTTTAAAATCCGAACCGCTTTTTTTGCAGCTCTTTCTTCGGATTTCTTCTTGGAGATGTCTCGCGATTTCGACAACACTTTGTCGTTGTGCACTATTTTACAATAAAAGTTGATGTTGGGATCCATACCGCTGTCAGCTTCTGTTTCGAAAACTAAATTTTCTTTGTTTTTTTGACTCCATTCAATTAGTAAACTTTTGTAAGAAACTACTTCGTTTTCAAGCGTATTCAGTTCGATATAGGGTTTAAAGAAAATAATATGTAGAATTTTTTTACACTTTTCATACCCTTTGTCTACGAATATTGCGCCGATGAGAGCCTCGAGGATGTTCCCGTAAATGTCATCTCCAAAGCCATCTTTTTTTCCGCTGCAAACCAAAAGATCCAAAAGACACATTTCTTTACCGATAAAATTGAGTTTGTCCCTACTGACTATTTTCGATTTCATTCGAGTTAATTCCCCTTCGTTGGCACTGGGCAGTTCTTCGAATAGGTAGCGTGCAACAATGGTACTTAGAATAGAATCTCCTAAATACTCTAGGCGTTCAAAGTTCAAGGGAATGCCCTTTGTATCCTTGATGTTCATGGAGCGGTGCGTAAACGCAGCCCTATAAACAGCCTTGTTACTGGGTGTATAACCCAATATTTTTTTTAGTCTTACAAAAAGAAGATGGTCTGCAGGTTTTTTAGACCATATTGTTGGAATGAATTTCACATTCCAAATTAAGAAATTTCTTTGAATATCACACAAGCATTGTGTCCACCAAACCCAAAAGTATTGGATAAAGCAATCTTTACCTCTCTTTCTTGTGCTTTTCCAAAAGTGAAATTGATCTTAGGATCTATTTCTTCATCAGCTGTCTCGTGATTAATGGTAGGGGGTACAATATTTTTTTGAATACTCATAATAGAGGCTATGGCTTCAATCGCTCCAGCTGCTCCGAGTAAGTGACCCGTCATGGATTTAGTCGAATTGATGTTCATCGAATACACATGTTCTCCAAAAACTTTTTTGATTGCTTTAGACTCAGCTATATCTCCAAGTCCAGTTGAGGTTCCGTGCATGTTGATTATATCAACGTCTTCAGGTTTTAGGTTAGCATCTCGCAAACAGTTTTTCATTACATTAATAGCTCCAATTCCTTCCGGATGTGGCGCGGTCATGTGATGAGCATCTGCTGAAAGACCACCTCCAACAAGTTCTGCATAAATTTTAGCACCTCGGGCTTTGGCGTGTTCATATTCTTCTAGAACAAGGGAACCAGCACCTTCTCCGAGTACAAAGCCATCTCGATTTTTATCGAACGGACGAGAAGCCGTTTGTGGGTCATCGTTACGAGTAGACAGCGCATGCATGGCATTAAAACCACCAATTCCGGCATAGGTAACACCAGCTTCTGAGCCGCCGGCAACAATAATATCGGCATGGTTTAGTCGGATGTAGTTTAACGCATCAATAAGGGCATTTGCTGATGAAGCACATGCAGATACAGTTGCAAAGTTTGGTCCTCTAAATCCATATTTAATAGAAATTAATCCCGGAGCTATGTCCGCGATCATTTTGGGAATAAAAAACGGATTGAATCGTGGTTTTTTATCGTTTTCAGCAAAATTCAAAACCTCGTTCTGAAAGGTTTCTAGTCCACCAATCCCAGCACCCCAAATAACACCTACACGATCTTTGTCGAGGGTGTCTAAGGGTAAAGCAGCATCTTCAACAGCTTCTTGTGTTGCTACAAGTGCATATTGCGTAAACCGATCCTGTTTTCTTGCTTCTTTGCGATCCATGAAGTCAAGAACATTAAAGTTCTTTAATTCACACGCGAATTTTGTTTTGAATTCTGAAGGGTCGAAATAGGTGATCGGGGCTGCACCGCTTTTACCAGAAACAAGACCTTCCCAAAACTCAGGAAGGGTGTTTCCAATAGGTGTTAATGCCCCCAGTCCGGTAACAACTACTCGTCTTGGAGTCATAAGTTTTAGTTTTAACTAGCTTGTTCGATGTATTGAATAGCTTGACCAACAGTAGCGATGTTTTCTGCTTGATCATCTGGAATTTGGATATCAAATTCCTTTTCAAATTCCATAATAAGCTCTACAGTATCTAAAGAATCTGCGCCTAAATCATTCGTAAAGCTTGCTTCAGTAACTACTTCGTTTTCGTCAACGCCTAATTTGTCTACAATTATAGCTTTAACTCTTGATGAAATGTCTGACATAATAAAATGGTTTTAATTTTGTTTCAGAGGCAAAAATAAAAAACTTTAGAGGATAACATCACTTAACTTTGGTAAATTGATTTTTTTTTAACTCTTTTTTTTCAGGTAGCGGTCCATTTCCTTTTATGATTAGGGGATTATGCGTTATTTTGTATTATTAAAATTATGTCAAAAAAAATTGTAATTCTAGCTTCTGGGAATGGTTCTAACGCTGAAGCGATCATGCGGCACTTTGATTCTTCCACTAAAATAGAAGTTTCCAGTATCATTTCTAATAACCGTCAAGCAGGCGTTTTTGAACGTGCTAAGCGGTTTGGTGTACCCTGTTTGTGGATGGATAAAGAATCTTTTGAGTCTGATGTCGTTTTAAATTTTTTGCTGACGGAAGAACCTGATTTGATCGTATTAGCTGGTTTTTTGTGGAAAATACCTGCGTCACTTGTTCAAACATTCCCAAATAAAATCATAAACATACATCCAGCCTTGCTCCCGAAATACGGAGGTAAGGGAATGTATGGAGTGCACGTCCACCGAGCTGTAAAAGAATCAGGAGATGCGCATACGGGCATTACAATTCATTACGTTAACGAGCATTACGACGAAGGCGGGGTTATCTTTCAAGCCCAAGTTGAAGTTGAGACAGCGGACACAGCAGATACCATTGCCCAAAAAGTTCATCAGTTAGAACACAAACACTTTCCCCTAATTATTGAGCAACTTTTAACACAGTAGATATTATGGCGACTGCTCAAATAAATATGTACACCGATGGTTCGGCATTAGGGAATCCCGGTCCAGGAGGCTATGGCATCATCATCGAGCTGGTCGGGAAGCAATATTTTAAAGAATACGCTCAAGGTTTTGAATATACAACCAATAACCGCATGGAACTTTTAGCGGTGATTGTGGGCTTGGAGACCCTCAAAAAACAACCGATGGATGTGGTTGTTTTTTCTGATTCTAAATACGTGATTGATTCGGTTGAAAAAAAATGGGTGTTTGGCTGGAAGGCAAAAAACTTTAAAGGCAAGAAAAACCCTGATTTATGGAAACGGTTCTTAACAATTTACGCCCTTCACAATGTTCGCTTTCAATGGGTAAAAGGACACAATGACCACCCCCAAAACGAGCGCTGTGACCGACTTGCTGTAAATGCAGCAAAGAATGGAAGTAAAGTAAAAGATGTTTTTTTTGAAAAAGAATCTAAGAAATAGCACTAAAATCTTTTTTGCACTAGAGAAGCCCAAAAGAAGTTTTATCTTTGTCCTATGAAGAACAAATTACTAGTTGTGGGTACCATGGCCTACGATGCAATCGAGACCCCTTTTGATAAGGTTGATCGAATTTTAGGAGGAGCTGCAACTTATATTGCTCTTGCAAGTTCAAAATTTAATATTGATTGTGGATTAGTTTCAGTTATCGGAGATGACTTTGAAGCTAGTGACCTTAAAATTTTAAAAGACTTAGATGTCAATACCACAGGAGTAGAACAAGTGGCGGGTGGAAAGTCATTCTTTTGGAGTGGTCGTTATCACGATAATATGAACAGCCGAACCACGCTTGATACGCAATTAAATGTTCTCGAAAACTTCACCCCAAATGTACCCGATCACTACCGTGATGCAGAAGTAATGATGATTGGCAACTTGCATCCCGGAGTTCAACTTACTGCACTGAATCAGATGACAGGTAAATCTAAGTTCGTAGTTCTAGATACCATGAATTTTTGGATGGATCATTTTTTAGAAACACTGAACGAGGTGATTGCTAAAGTAGATTTGATTACAATAAACGACGAGGAAGCACGACAACTTTCCGGAGAACATGCTCTTGTAAAAGCAGCAGAGAAGATACATGCCATGGGCCCTCGATATGTCATTATTAAGAAAGGAGAACACGGGGCTATGCTTTTTGGAGAAGGAAAAATATTCATTGCTCCAGCATTCCCAGTTGAACAAGTAATAGATCCTACCGGTGCAGGTGATAGCTTCGCAGGGGGTATTTCTGGAATTCTCTCCAAGGCAGATAAAATAGACTTCGAAAGCCTGAAAATGGGAATTATATACGGTTCGGTATTGGCTTCTTTTACCGTTGAACAATTCGGAGTAAAAGCATTATTAGAGGTAACTTCTGACGCTATTAACGATCGAATCGAACAATTCAGGACCTTGACTAGTTTTGAGTGGAATGAAAAACAAAAAAACATATGAGTGATGCCATCAAACACGAGTGCGGAATAGCTTTAATGCGTCTCAAAAAGCCCTTGTCTTATTATCAAGAAAAGTATGGTACAGCTTTGTTTGGTATCAACAAGATGTATTTGATGATGGAAAAGCAGCATAATCGAGGTCAAGATGGTGCAGGGTTTGCTAGTATCAAATTCGATATGGAGCCAGGAGAACGATACATCAGTCGTGTTCGCTCTTGTGAAAAACAACCCATTCAAGATATTTTTAATCAGATCAGTTCGCGTATTCAAAATACGATCGACGAAAAACCCGAGATTGAGCATGATACCGATCTGTTGAAACAACACGTCCCTTATCTTGGCGAGTTGATGTTAGGTCATGTTCGTTATGGAACTTTTGGGAACAACGGTATCGAGAGTGTTCATCCATTTTTGAGACAGAACAATTGGATGCACAGAAACTTAATTGTTGCTGGAAATTTCAATATGACGAATGTAAATGAGCTTTTTGATAATCTTATTTCGTTAGGTCAACACCCCAAAGAACGCGCAGATACCATTACAGTGATGGAGAAAATCGGTCATTTTTTAGATGATGCGGTTGCTAAAATTTACAAAAAACTAAAAAAAGAAGGATATAATAAATTTCAGGCCTCTCCTCTAATTGCAGCGCGTTTGAATATTGCAAAATTCTTACGAAAGGCAGCAAAAAACTGGGATGGTGGCTATGCAATGGCGGGAATGCTCGGACATGGTGATGCCTTTGTTTTGAGAGATCCGGCTGGTATTCGCCCCGCTTTCTTTTATGAAGATGATGAAATTGTTGTGGTTGCCTCAGAGCGACCTGTGATTCAAACGGTATTTAATGTGCCCTTAGAGGAAATCAAAGAATTAACCCCAGGAAGTGCTATCATCATCAAAAAGTCTGGTGAAACATCCATCCAAGAGGTCTTAGAACCTTTGGAGAAACGCGCCTGTTCATTCGAACGCATTTATTTTTCTAGAGGGAGTGATGCTTCTATTTATAAAGAAAGAAAGGAATTAGGAAAACTCCTTTTTCCAAAGATTTTAGAAAACATCAACCACGATATTGAGAATACGGTATTTTCTTATATCCCCAATACAGCCGAAACTTCCTTTTATGGTTTGGTTGGTGAAGCACAAAATCACCTAAAGAGTCAGATATCCAAAGAGATAGATAAATCACCCATCGATCGCGATCGCATCATGGAATTGTTGAAGTTAAATCCGAGGATAGAAAAGATTGCAATTAAAGATGCGAAACTAAGAACTTTTATAACTTCTGATTCGAGTCGGAATGATTTGGTAGCTCATGTTTATGATATTACCTACGGAATTGTAAAGCCAACCGACAATTTGGTTATTATCGACGACAGTATTGTTAGGGGAACAACGCTAAAGCAAAGTATTTTAACAATGCTTGACCGACTTGGCCCCAAAAAGATCATTGTGGTTTCTAGTGCCCCTCAGATTCGTTATCCAGACTGTTATGGTATTGATATGGCTAAATTGGAGGACTTCATAGCCTTCCAAGCTGCATTAGCGCTGCACGAAGATTGCGGAACGTTGAAACAAACTCTAGATGCGATCTATGAAAACTGTATCGCTTCTAAAGAAGTATATGGAGAAGAGGTGTCGAATCATGTTCGAGCGCTCTACCAGCCGTTCAGTGTTGAGGAGATTTCTGATAAGATTGCCTTTCTGTTGTCGGCCCCTAGCCTAAAGGCAGAGGTCAAAATCATATATCAAGGAATCGAAAGTTTACATGCAGCCTGTCCAGAAAGCTCAGGAGATTGGTATTTTACTGGAAACTATCCCACCCCAGGAGGAAATCGCGTAGTGAATCGTGCATTTATGAATTTCTACGAAGGTAAATCAGAACGGGCTTATTAGCTGTTAGACCGATAAATCAGCATTTAGTCTATTTTATTGTAACAGTCTGAAAGATTATTGCATTTTTACATCACCAGAACATAAGTAGGTTAAGTTCATGGTAAGATTTGGGGCAAAAAAGGAGGAATTTATTCCTCCTTTTTTATTTTACATCCCTCTAAGCTACTGATTTCATTCACTTTACCCCAAAAAAAAGAGAGCCGAAGCTCTCTTATTTTATTTCAATATAGTTCTTAAATTATGCGTTTTGAGCATACATTTCACTTACTTTTTTCCAATCAACAACATTGAAGAACGCCTGAATGTAATCCGGTCTTCTGTTTTGATAATTTAAGTAATAAGCATGTTCCCATACATCAATACCTAGAATGGGAAATCCGCCACAACCAATCCCGGGCATGAGCGGATTGTCTTGGTTAGCAGTCGAACAAACTTCTACTGTTCCTCCTTTGTGCACGCAAAGCCACGCCCATCCAGATCCAAATCGAGTGGCAGCAGCTTTAGCAAAAGCATCTTTAAATCCATCAAATGATCCAAAAGCAGTGTTGATTGCATCGGCAAGTGCTCCAGTTGGAGTGCCTCCACCCTCTGGACTCATTACGTTCCAAAATAATCTGTGGTTGTAAAATCCACCCCCGTTATTACGAACAGCACCATTACTTGCGTCAAGAGATGTAAGGATAGATTCAATAGTTTGTCCTTCTAAGTCGGTGCCAGCAATAGCATTGTTGAGGTTTGTTGTATATCCATTGTGGTGCTTGCCATGATGAATTTCCATGGTTCTTGCATCAATATGGGGCTCCAATGCGTCATATGCATAGGGTAATTTAGGTAATTCGAAAGCCATAATTATTTTTTTAAGATTAGTATACAAACTTAAAGAATCTTTACATTTATACCATAATCTTATGAAGCAGAATCTCACACCTTTTAAAATTATTAGTGCCTCTGCGGGTTCTGGTAAAACCTATACGCTTGTTTTTCATTTTTTAAAAACCTTACTTTCTAAGCCTACAGCCGATACCTATCGTAAAATGATAGCCTTGACTTTTACGAACAAGGCGGTCTTTGAGATGAAATCTCGTATCCTAAAGAGCTTGAAAGAATATGCTACTGTGGTGGAAACAGACAAAACGCCTCAAATGGTTCACGATCTATGTGAGGCATTGGAATTGTCTCCTACCGAACTTGCGTTCCGATCTAGGCAAGCTTTAAAACTTATTTTACAAGACTATGCTGCTTTTGAAGTCGTCACCCTGGATCGCTTTACCCATAGAATTATTCGAAGTTTTGCTAGAGACCTTGGACTTTCTCTTTCTTTTGAAGTTGAAATTCAACAAGAGCAAATGCTCATCCAAGTTGTTGAAAGGATAATTGATAAGGCCGGCTCGGATAAAGAAATCACTCTGCTTTTGGAGCAGTTTACTCTGCAGAAAATGGATGATCAGCTCAGTTGGGACATCAGCGCAAATTTGTTCGAGATTGCTACATTGCTTTTAAAAGAAAATGATCGAATCCCTTTAAAATACGTTTTGTCTCAATCAAGAACAGCTTTTGGACGCCAACATGACTTTTTAAAAACCTATAGCCTCAGCTGTAAGCAAAACATCAGTTCAATTGGCACAGATGTTTTAGGGTTAATCGAAAGAATGCAACTCACCCAAGCTGATTTTAGCAGAGGAACCCTATACAAACACTTTCAGAAATTGAAGCAATTAGATTTCACACGTTTGTACGAGAATAAATTGGAAGAAAATCTAGAAGAGGAAAAAAATATTTACAACAAAAGTTTAGATTCTGATAAAGCGAGTCGTATTGATGAAATCCTGCCCGAACTCAGAAGTTCATTTCATAAAGCAAAACAATACCATCACCAATTTTCATTAGCGAACGACATTACCAAACAATGGATTCCTTTGAGTCTAATTAAAATACTAGATGAAGAACTTGAGCTGTATCAAAGAGAAAACAATAAGGTTCTTCTGGGAACCTTTAATGATCGGATTTCTAAAGAAATTCTTCATCAACCTGCCCCATACATATACGAACGCTTAGGCGAATATTATCGTCATTATTACTTAGATGAGTTTCAAGACACTTCGAGTCTGCAATGGTCCAACTTAATTCCATTGATCAGTCAGCCACTAGAGGGTTTAGATGAGGATGGAGCTTCTGGATCTTTGCTGATTGTAGGCGATCCAAAACAATCGATTTATCGTTGGAGAGGAGGTCATGTAGATCAATTTCTAAGCCTTTTGCAATCACAGAGTCCTTTTCAGGTGAAACCACACATAAGCTCACTTGAAACGAATTATAGGAGTTGTGATGTAATTGTACATTTCAACAATGCTTTTTTTGAAAGCCTTTTGCCTCAAATTCACGGGGAGCAAAACCGTTCAATTTTTTCGGACAATTGCAAGCAAAATATTAATTCTAAAGCAGGAGGCTATGTGGAAATCGATCAATTTTTCGCTAAAGACACCAAAGAAGAAGTCACAAAAATCCATGTGCAGAAAAGTTTTGAAGCGATTACTTCAGCTTTAGAGCAAGGTTTTGCTCACAATGAAATAGCGGTTCTAGTTAGAACCAAAGCTCAAGCTACAGCAATAAGCGAGTTTTTAGTAATACACGATATTCCTTTTTTATCTTCCGAGTCTCTAAATTTAACCCATTCCAAAGAGGTTCAATTCCTTATCGGTTTGTTGCGATTGGCACTGGATGAAAAGAATTTAGAACATCGATTAACGGTACTTGAATTTTTAAGAAGAGATTATGGAGGTGGCGAGACCTATCACGATTTTATTTCAACCCATTACCGGAACCCGATCCAAACAACTCTGAATGGATTTGACATAGGATTTAATTTTTTAAATTTTAAAGCAATGCCGCTTTATGAGGCAGTCGAAGCTGCCTTTTATGCCTTTGAACTCAGCAGTTCCATCGATGCTCATCTGCAAACTTTTTTAGATCACGTATTTGAATTTAGTCAACAGAAACACAACGATATCCTAAGTTTTATAATGCATTGGGAGCTACAAGGAGATTCTCTTTATGTTGCTACTCCTAAGGGTGTCAATGCAATTCAAGTACTCACCATTCACAAAGCAAAAGGCTTAGAGTTCCCGGTGGTTATTTTACCTTTTTTAGATGACCCAATACAAGGGAATCATCAGGCTAAAGTTTGGCTTGATACAGAAGAATTCTTTGGAAAAGATCTTGCGAAAGGCTGGATTCCTTTTACTAAAAGGGTTGAAACCTATGGCGAACAGGGAAAGGCTATGTTTGATAAGGTTCGGCAAGCAAATGAGTTGGATGCGCTTAATGTATTGTATGTTGCAATGACCCGACCTGTTGAGCAACTGATCTTGATTTCAAACGGTGCTGCCGCCAAACAAGATTCCTACCCTGGCTTTATTCAGAATTTTTTAAACAGTAATGGTAAGGAAGAGGAGGCTGTTCTTGTGCTTGGTAAAAAACGATCCATTGCTGTTAGTCCAAATTTTAAAGAAGAGCACGGAGTTTTTCCTATAGAAGTAACACCAAAAGATTGGCAAAAGAACTTAATGTTGCAAGCCTATTCCCATCCGGAATCAAAAAGGAACGCGCCCAAGGTTCAGGGAATCTTGATTCATGAGCTCCTGGCAAAAATCGAAATTGCTTCAGATATTGATTGGGTTCTTGAGGAAGCTTGTTCCCTTGGTAAAATTGATTTGAATGCCACTGAAACGTTCAAGCAAATGCTTACTGAAGTAGTAGATCATCCGTTATTGAAGTCATTTTTTAGCGCTGTCTACACTGTTTGGAACGAGCGCGATATCTTAATTACAGATTCAGAAAACATTAGGCCAGACCGATTGATGGAAAACGAGCATGAACTGATTTTGATTGACTATAAAACAGGAAAACCTAAAAGTGAAGACCGCCAACAAATTGAACACTATAAACAAATTATTTCACAAGTTTTCGTGGGAAAAGAAATAAAAACCTATTTGGTTTACATCCAAGAAGGGAAAAAGGTTGCGATAGTTTAGTTTTAAAACAAAAGTTATTCATCAGGATTTCAGGGTCTAAGCCCTTCTTAAAGAGGAGAAAACCGCCTTAATTTTTTGGAAATTCACCGAATATAATTACTTTTGCAAAATAGCCAATCATAAATTAATTACAAATATATGATGAAAACACTCAAACAAATCTTAATTGTTTGCGCATTTACACTAGCATTTTCTAATGCTAATGCCCAAGACGCAAACAACCCATGGGTCATCACACTTGGAGCTAACGCCGTTGATGCCTATCCTACAAACCTACCTACTTCAGATCTTTATGGCCCTCAAGGAAAATGGTTTAGTCAATTTTTCAACACTAGAGACCATTGGAACATCCTTCCTGCGGCAACTGCTTTAGGAGTTAATCGTTTTCTGAGCGATGGATTCTCAATTGGAGGGCGTTTATCCTTAAATGATATTACTAAAATTGGAAACGACACTTCTAATAATTTTTCATATCAATCAATAGATCTTATTGTACGTCGTTCTCTAGTAGAAGGAACTTCAACTTGGGATCCTTTTGTTGAATTAGGTGGAGGCTACACTTGGTTTTCTGGTGATGGGACTCCTTCTTTTAATCTTGGCGCTGGTTTAAATTACTGGTTTAATGATAATTTTGGATTTACCTATCAAACAGCTTACAAGCATACATTCGAAACAGAAGGTGTAAAACATTTTCAACATGTATTTGGGGTAGCATTTAAATTCGGTGGTATCGATACCGATGGAGATGGAGTATATGATCAATATGACGAATGCCCTGAAGTTGCAGGCTTAGAAGAATTTGGTGGTTGTCCTGATACTGACGGTGATGGTATAGCGGATCGTGATGATGCTTGTCCACAAGCTGCAGGCTCTGTTGAAATGAATGGATGCCCTGACACTGATGGCGATGGGATATCCGACATCAATGATGCTTGTCCTGAGTTAGCGGGTACTGCTGCTATGAACGGCTGTCCTGATTCTGACGGAGATGGTATCAATGAAAAAGACGACGCCTGTCCTACTGAAGCTGGATCGATTGCAAACAATGGTTGCCCTTGGCCAGATGGCGATGGCGACGGAGTTGCAGATAAAGATGATGCATGTCCGACACTAGCTGGTCCTGCATCTAATAATGGATGTCCTGTTATTCCTGATGCAATAATTGCTGAATTGAATACAGAAGGATCAATGATTCGTTTTAGAGCAGAAAGTTCAACAATTACTGGAGAAGATTCTCAGGCTGTTTTAGCTAAAATTAAATCAATATTAGACAGTTACCCGAAAAGTCAAGTTGTTGTTGAAGGTTATGCCTCAAGCGACGGAAGTAAAGGGTATAATCAAAAACTATCCGAAGAGCGTGCTGCTTCTGTTAAGGATGCTTTAACTGCTCTTGGTGCAGATACAAGCCGTATTTCTACTGTAGGTTTTGGAGAAGAAAAGCCTATTGGAGATAACAACCGTGCTGCAGGAAGAAAAATCAACAGAAGAGTTCAATTTGCCGTTGGTAAAAATTAGAACATCTACATACTTACAAAAAAGCCTTGCGATCGCAAGGCTTTTTTTTTATATCTATTTAAATCAATCTCTATTAATTTGATATCATTTCTTTATTTTTAAGGGTGAAAACATTTTTAGAAGAAGCTGTATCTGAAATTCTCTCTAGTCATTCGACTATCGATGAGCTAATCATTATTCTCCCCAGCAGAAGAGCAGGTGTTTTTTTTAAAGACGCTCTTACTGCCCAATTGACCGCTCCAATTTTATCCCCTAAAATATTCAGTATTGAAGAGTTTATTCAAGAAATATCTACCCTAAAGTTAGCTCGATCTCCAGCTGCTCTTATTGATTTTTATGAAATCTATAACGCCAATACCCCAAAAGCGTACTTAGATTCTTTCGAAGAATTTATACGCTGGGCTCCCGCTCTTCTCAAAGACTTTTCTGATTTAGATGCTTACCTCATTGAAGTGGGTGCTGCATTTGAATTCTTAAGTTCGTATCACGCTATCGAAACTCTTTTAGAAGATGGTACAACCTTTGAGAAACAGCAATTTTTTTGGCAATCATTAGCCAAATACTTTGAACTGCACAAAAACTCTTTGAGTTCAAAGGGTATGGGTAGCTTGGGAATGTTGTACAGAGAAGCCGTAGATTCGGTTGAAATATACCTACAAAACACCAATAAGAAACATTATTTTATAGGGTTTAATGCCCTCAATACGGCAGAATCAAATTTACTACAAGCCTTTTTAGAAGCAGATCGAGCAGAAGTGCTTTGGGATATCGATCAATACTTTTTTCAAGATCAACAACACGCAGCGGGTCGTTTTATACAACGCCACCGCAAGGAGTGGAATTATTATAGGCGTAAAAAAAAACCAGAATTCCCCTCTCATTTTGAAAAGCCAAAAGAGATTAAGATCGTCGGAGTTCCAAAAAATATTGGTCAGGCAAAATACGCAGCTTCCCTTTTGAAAAAAACCGCATCTGATTCCGATGCACTTGCCAAAACAGCTCTTGTTTTGGGGAATGAATCTATTTTAATACCAATTTTGTCGGGGCTTCCAGTAGAAGTTGATCAGTGGAATGTAACGATGGGCTATCCCTTATTGAATACTCCAGTTGCCTCCTTTTTTAATCATGTTTTTGAAATGCACCTTAAGGCATCAGGATCTGGATTTTCCTATCAAGATGTGCTTCGAGTTTTAAGTTTTGATTGGATTCGCGATGTTTTACAAATCAATTCAAATAAGGGTTCTACTTTTTTAGAGTCCCTGTCAAATTCTAATAAAGCGATCTTAAGAACAAAAGAATTACAGCCACTATTAGAGCACCCGATAGGAGTTTTAATTTTCTCCCCCTTTGATGCTGTTCCTAGTTTTGTCCATCGGATTTTTACTTTTACAGTTGCGATCCAAGAATATTTTAAAAAAGAAAACCGTACGGAATACATCTTGTATCCCACCTATTTTACATTAATCCAAGAAATTGTCCAGCAGCTAATCAATATGGGTGCTACACTCCAATCGATTGACAATATGCGTGGAATTCATTTTTTGTGGAATGAGCTGATACAGTCATTATCGGTTGACTATAAAGGAAACCCAATGGGAGGGGTTCAAATCATGGGGATGTTAGAAACTCGGGTTTTAGATTTTGACACCATTATTCTCACCAATGTAAATGAAGGAATTCTTCCAATAGGTCGATCTTCACAAAGTATTTTTCCATTTGCTATAAAACGAAAGTTGGGCCTACCCACCTTTTTAGATAATGATGCGATTTACACCTATCATTTTTATCGTTTATTACAACGTGCAAAGGACATTACATTACTTTATAATACCGAAAGCGAAGGGCTTAATTCTGGAGAACCGAGTAGGTTTATTCATCAATTGCGCTTTTTGGGCTTACCCCAACACAAGCTTACCGAGCAGTTTGAGTCAGCCCCAACCCAAAGTCCCGAGCTCAACAAAATAGAAGTATATAAAACCCCCGAAGTTCTCGAAATTCTTCACCGTAAAGCTAGTGCAGGTTTTTCGCCCTCCTCATTGAGTGTTTATTTGAGAGATCCCCTACGCTTCTATAAAGAAAAAGTTCTTGGGGTCAGAGAAAACAACTCCCTAGACAATGTTCTGTCTTTGATGGATAGTGGAACCATTGCCCACGACGCTCTTGAAGAGCTTTACACCCCCTTTTTAAAGAAGCCCTTAAGGTTGGAGAACTATAAGGTTATGGAACAGGAAACTGCCCCAACACTTTTAAAGCACTATCGTAAAGTTTTTGGGGGAGACGAAAAAGTAACAGGTAAAAGTCTCTTGATGCTTCATGCGTTAGAACAGAGTATCTTAAGGCTATTCAAAGTCGAGAAAGAACGAATTCAAAAGGGAGATGTATTGACGATTTTGGAGTTAGAACAAGTATTTGAGTATCCATTGGTAGTAGAAGGAGTTGGGGAAATTCTTTTGAAAGGGAAAATTGACCGAATTGATCGGTACAATGGAGTGCTCCGCATTATTGATTATAAATCAGGTAACGTTGACTCAGCTAAGCTCAGGATATCAGATTGGGATGTTTTTAAAGGCGACACAAAACGACTTCCTCTTTTTCAAATTCTACTCTATTCATACGTAAACAAAGCCCTCTTAGAAACAGAACAAACTCTTGTTACTGGAATCATTAGCTTTAAAAATATGGATGCATATGTCATGCCATTTGGCATAAAATCTAAGGGTAAGGCTTCGGCTATAGAGGAGTTAAACACGGAGATTTTGTCCTCTTTTGAGGAAATATTAATTGGTCTAATTCAAGAAATATTTGATATTTCAAAGCCTTTTACTTCTTTAGAAGAGTAGTTTACCATATTATTATTAGATTTACAGTACTATATTCATTATGGCTAAAAAGACAGAACTAGATCGAGAAAAGCTGAGTTGGTATTTACGACTGATAACGCTGGGCGATCGTTTTTCTTACCAAGACTTTTTTGATCGATTTAAAAAAGGGTTTGTAGAATTCCTAATTGTATTTTTTGGGGTACTGGTTTCTTTTTCTGTAGAGCAGCAGGGAGAGAATTTTGGTGATCGAGAATCCAATATTGATAACCTCATTGGTCTTCGTGATGAGTTGATTGATATGCACGAATATACTTTAGAATATATAGGTCAAAACGAATGGGTCACGGAAATGTACTACGAGCAATATCTGCGTTGGGATCAAGATAATGACAGTGTTTTCATTAATTACGAATCGGACGAAGGTTTTCATTATGCTCCAATGACTTATTACACCAATCGAGATGCATTCAATCCACCTCGAGTTGTATATGATGCGATTAAGCTGGATGGAACCTTTCGATTTTTAGGCTCGGATATAGGTCGCCTGATCAACAATAACTACGATGGTACAGATTTAAAGTATTTAATAACAAACACAGATAAAGAAGAAAAAGGCTTTATTGATGATTTTTCTTATCGATTAGGACATCAATGGGTATTTGATTTAAAAGAAATAGACGTTGAGGATACAGCTTTTTGGGTTAGCAATCGAAAATACATTCAAAGGGACTATTTCATTAAATACAATTTATTCAAGCGAATTGAACTTTGGCGTCAAATCAGAGAACAGCTCGAGGATTATGATGCCAACTTACAAGAAAACATCAAAGTACTAAACCAAGTTATAGCCGAAAAAGAAACGGAAATTGTAGTTGTTTGGTGGTGGTTTAGTCGACCAAGCTGGCTACCAGCTTCCCAGAAATCAGAGCCGGAGGAACTCCAGGACCCGGAACCGTCAACTGACCCGTAAAGAATAAGTTTTCTACCTTTTTACTTTTTAATTTAGGGCGTAAAAATGCTGTCTGTAGTAGGGTATTCGCCATACCATAAGCATTTCCTTTATAGGAATTATATTCGCTAACAAAGTCATTCACACAAAAAGATTCCTTAAACAAAATAGCCTCTTTGATGGATTGTTTTGTAAGGTGCTCTAGCCGTTCGATAACCATATCGAAATATTGATCTCTCATCTCTTGGGTATCTTCAATTCCAGGACCAATTGGAATTAATAAAAAGCAAGCTTCTTTTCCTTCAGGAGCCATAGCGCTATCCGTTATGGAAGGAAAGTTTCCATAGAATAACGGATCTTTTGGCCATTCAGGCGTATCGTATATACTTCGCGCATGCGCATCAAAATCTACATCAAAAAATAAGGTATGATGGGATACGTTTTCGACTTTCTTATCCAACCCAACAAAAAACAATAAAGAGGAAGGGGCAAACACTTTTTTATCCCAATAAGCATCGGTATATCCTCTTTCTTTAGGTTTTAGAAGGGATTCCGAATGGTTGTAATCGGCACCACTAACAACAACATCGGCATCAATGGGCACTCCATTGGCGATCACACCAGTAGCTTTTCCATTCTCAACACAAATGGTTTCTACGTTTTGACCTGTACTGAACTGTACTCCAAGTTCCTTGGCCATTTTGACCATTCCTTCGACTACACTGTACATTCCTTTTTCGGGATGCCAGGTGCCTAAACCAAAGTCTGCAAAATTCATAAAATTGTAAAAGGCAGGCGTATTGCTGGGTTTTGCTCCAAGGAAAAGAACTGGGAATTGCAAAATTTGTGCAAGGCGTTCGTTTTTAAATTCTTTTATGACTTCTTTTTTTATGGTACTTAAGAAGTAGCCTACTTTTTTAACGGTTGCAGGAGTAACCAATTCCAAAGGTGAAATTCCAGGTCGATAGACCAGATCTTTGATGGCAATATTGTAATTGTCTTCAGCTTTCTTGATGAATTTCTTCAACTTTACAGCACTTCCTTTTTCTTCAGCTTCAAATGCGGTATAGATTTTCTCGAGGGTATCTCCAATTTTAATCGATTCCATTTGATCAAAGTAGACTTCATATCCTGGATCTAATTTCTCAAGGGTGTAGTAGTCGCTAACCTTTCGATCAAAATCCCCAAAGAATTTTTCAAAAACATCGGGCATCCAATACCAAGAAGGTCCTATATCAAAGGTAAAACCATCTTTTTTAAATTGGCGTGCACGTCCACCCGGGGTAGAATTTTTCTCTAATATTTGAACCGTGTGACCAGCTTTTGCAAGGTAACAGGCAGCAGACATAGAAGAAAAACCAGATCCAATAATGATGATGTTTTTTTTCATAAAAGTAAAGATGTACTAATTGATTCAGGCCAAGCCTTGAGCGTTATTGTCGTTGAATTTAATTGTTTTCTTTTTTTCGGTTTTCTTTTTCAATCCGAATTTCTTCAACAAAAGATGCACTGATTACGCCAGTTGGGATAGCAACTACTCCAATTCCAACAAGTGAAATTAATGTAGCAAACAGTTTTCCACCTACAGTTACTGGATAAACATCCCCGTAACCTACAGTGGCAAGGGAGACTGTAGCCCACCAGATTGACTCCGTTATGCTAGAGAATTTTTCAGGCTGTGCTTCATTCTCTAAATAGTAGATAGCCGAGGCTGAAAAAAGTATGGTTAAAACCGAAAGGAATAAGGTAAATATGAGTTCGGCCTTTACTCCAGCTAAAGATTTTGTAAATACACGTAGTGAGTTGCTGTTTCTTCCTAGTTTGAAAATACGAGTCAATCGAAACAACCTTAATATTCGAAGGAATCGACCATCGAGCTTTATGAATTGATTCAGGTAAAACGGGAGTATAGAAATCAAATCAATGAGTCCAAATAAACTGAAAACATAGTTTGCAACTCCTTTTCTACCTTCTGTAACAAATGCATTATAGATACGGTAGAGGTATTCTACCGAAAAAATCAGTATAGAAATAAATTCAAATGCGTAGAAATAGGTGCCATAGGCAACTCTTAAACTCAAATGAGATTCAAGTACCATAGCAAATACATTTACGATAATCAATACGTAAATGAAACGATCAAATAAATTAAAGGACTTCAATTATTCTTGGATAAATCTCTTATGATCGCAATTACTACCAGTATGGAAGTAATAATAACAACATTAGCAACAAAAGTAGTAGTCATAGATATAGCTTTTAATTAGTTCAAAATTACTAAAATCTTTTGACACGAGATTCATGTTTTATTAGAAGAAATAGCAAGGTTTAAATCCCCTTGTTTTTTTTTCACTTTTGCTAACTACTCTTCCTATCTTTATTGTGTTTATTTTATTTATGAAAAACTTTACAACGCTGACACTATTCCATTTTAATTCCAATAGATTTTGGGCCTTTAAGCAAATGGGAACAGCTCCTTTTACATTCCATAAGATTGAAGGCTTGGTGTTTTCGAAGCTTATGGGTACGGGAGCCGGTGCTGGGTTTAGTTTGTTTCCCGACTTCTCAACCTATGCTTTTTTGGGCGTATGGGAGAGCGAAGCAAATGCCCAAGCATTTTTTGATTCCAGTAATTTCATTAAAGCATATAAAAAACGCACTAGTAAAATAAGAACCTTAAGCCTACGTCCTTTGCATAGTAGCGGAAAGTGGAGCGGCGAAAACCCTTTTGGTCTCAATGTTGCTAAAGAAGATATGCCTCAGGGTAAGATTGCTATCATTACGCGCGCTACCTTGCGTTGGAACCGTTTACTATCGTTTTGGGCAGCAGTACCAAAAGCCAGCAAGGCAATAGAAGCCGCTAAAGGGGTTCATTTCTATAAAGGCATAGGCGAGTGGCCATTCATCCAACAAGCAACAATTAGTATTTGGGAAAACTTAGAGGCGGTTCATACCTTTGCTTATAAAGGTAAAGCGCATTCTAAAATAGTAAAAGACACGCGAAAAAAGAAGTGGTATAAAGAAGATTTGTTTTCTCGTTTTGAACTTTTAAATGATGTGACTTATGAGTAAGAAAGTAATCATTGTGGGTTCGGGAATTGCGGGTATTGCAACCAGTATTCGTTTAGCTAAAAAAGGATATGCTGTAACTGTTTTTGAAGCGAATGCTTATCCAGGCGGAAAATTAAGTGCTTTCAGTCTAGGTGCCTATCGTTTTGATGCTGGGCCTTCCTTATTTACCATGCCCCAATTTGTAGAAGAACTTTTTGAGCTGTGTGATGAAGATCCGAAACACCATTTTGAGTATACTAAAAAAGAAGTAGGTTGCAATTATTTTTGGGAAGACGGAACTCGACTAAAAGCCTACGACGATTCCGATCGGTTTTTATCTGAAGTTGAACAGGTGTTGGGTGTTCCTTCAAAAACCTTAAAAGCTTATTTGACGAAGGCAAAAAAGAAGTATGATTTAACCGAGTCTATTTTCTTAAAACGTTCCTTACATCAACTCAAATCTTTTTTAAATCCAGAAACGGTTAAGGCCATTCTTAATGTACGCACTTTAGAAATTGGTAAAAGCCTACATCAAGTAAACGAAGAACAGCTTCAAGAACCACATTTAGTGCAATTCTACGACCGCTTCGCTACTTATAACGGGTCCAATCCTTATCAAACCCCAGGGATTATGACTTTAGTGCAGCACTTAGAAGAACATTACGGCACCTTTGTCCCTAAGAAAGGGATGGAATCCATAACAACTTCCTTATTTGAGCTTGCTAAGCGTCAGGGTGTAGTTTTTCATTTTAATGAAAAAGTGAACGAAATTGTTGTTGAAAAGCGCAAAGTTTTGGGTGTGAAAACCGAAAAGATGTTTTATGCTGCAGACCAGGTATGCTCCAATATGGATGTATACCCTACCTATCAATATTTATTACCTCAAGTTGTTGCTCCAGTAAAAACTTTAGAACAAGAACGGTCCAGTTCTGCGGTTATTTTTTATTTAGGAATTTCCAGAACATTCAAAGAATTGGACTTGCACAACATTTTTTTCTCAAAGGATTACAAGGAAGAGTTCATAGCAATTTTTGAAGAGCAGACCGTATCGAAAGACCCAACGGTTTACGTAAACATAACATCTAAAGATATTGCTGCTGATGCTCCAACGGGATGTGAAAATTGGTTTGTCATGTTCAATACGCCCGCAGATAAAGGACAAGATTGGGATGCAATACGAGCTTCGATTAGAGCCAGTTTCATCAAGAAAATAAACTTAATTTTAGGAGTCAATTTGGAAGATTATATTGTTGAAGAAGATTTTTTGACCCCCCCAATGATTCAACAAAAAACACAATCCCATCAGGGTGCTTTATACGGTTCGTCAAGCAACGACCGTATGGCAGCATTTTTACGACACCCCAATTTCTCACAACAAATTAAAAAACTATATTTTTGTGGTGGAAGCGTGCATCCCGGAGGAGGGATTCCGCTCTGTTTATTGTCTGCAAAAATTGTTTCAGATCAAATACCCGAGTTACTCTAATGAAACTAAAACAACTCCTTGATGTTCAGCTTATAGCCATAGCGATTATTTGGCTGTTTCACGTTAGTGGAATTATAGGAATTCTTTATGGGAATTCGCAATGGTTTGTTGCTGCAACACCCCTCAACCTTTCTCTATGTTTTTTTCTCCTTCTATTAGTAAGTTGGAAAACGCCTGGGTTTGTTAAGATCGCATTCATGAGTTTTATGGTTGGAATGCTCGCTGAAATACTCGGTGTAAATTTTGGGTATATTTTTGGATCCTACCAATACGGTGATGCCCTTGGGTGGAAGCTTTTTGGTGTACCGCTTTTGATCGGAGCTAACTGGACGATTTTAACCGTTTGTTCTGCCGCAATTGCAGCTCAACTATACGACCACCTAATTCCAAGAATAATAATCGGATTGGGACTAATGCTTCTCTTAGACTTTATGATTGAGCCCATAGCACCCATTCTTGATTTTTGGGAGTTTGAAGGTGGAATTGCTCCTACACAAAATTATATAGGATGGTTTTTAGTTGCCTTACCGCTTCAGTTTTTATTCCATTACTGGAAGGTAGAACTTAAACATTGGTTTGCGCATCATCTGTTTTTGTTGCAGTTGTTGTTTTTTATGATCTTATTATTACAAATTAACACCTTACAAAATTTGTTATGAATTCCACCTTTTTAAAGAGTATTGGCCTGGTGTTTATTCTTTCTGTGTCTTCCTGTGAAATGAATCCAACGAAGCCAAAAAATGATCAATCTGAAGTTCTTGACAGTATTGATCAGTCAGTAGTAAAAATGCCCGAAGCCAGAAAATTTTTTATTCCAAAAAACACAGAAGTATTAGACTCTACACTTTACCTCAATGAGGCCTTTGTTCTTTTCAAGAAAAATATTGAAGCTCTAAGTGAATTGGATCCTACTGGTTTGGGTCTCTATCTAAAAGCTTCATTGAGAACTAGTAATAAACTTCTGAATGCTACTTTACCAGCCGGTTTTGAAGTTCCCGCAATAAAAAGTAGGGTACGAGTTGTTAAAACACAACTCTTACGGTGTAAATATTATAGTCAACAAGAAGATTATGAGTTATTGAACCTGGGGTTAATTGAGCTCTTTGATTCTTATGATATTTTACTCAAGCGTATTGATGATGTTGCGCAAAGTGAAGACGCACTCTTCGTAAATGAATTTGAAGTAAAACAGGAATTAGAAGATCCAAAATCAAGGTTGAGGAAGAATTAACTTACTTTTTTCTCCTCTCTTAAAACCAAACTTTGTTTTTCAAAAATTTGATTGGTGTGCAATGAGTTTTTTAGTTTTTCTACAAAGCGATTCAATTCATTTTGCGAATCTATATTATCTTCAATATCCATAATTTGAAGAAGATGTTCTATCACCAGTTGGTCTGATTCAATGGCTTTGCTGAAGGCGTTTTGCTTTTCAGAATCTAAGGTGGCAATCATAATTTCTTCTCTGTTGTGGTTTTGAAGAAAGGACTGAGCAAGTTCAACCTCTTTGCTGTTTACAAGCGTAATGAGATCGTTGTATATTCTGTTTCGAACGGTAGCTTGTAGATTAAAAAAACGCTTGTACTCTGGAAGGTGTTGTTTGTCTGCGGATTTTAAGTAGGCAAGTTTAGCGGAACGACATTGATTCAATGCCTTCTGGTAGCTCCCTAAAAGTTCTTTTTTAAAAGACATGCTCTTGGTTTTTATTAAAATTACCAAAAACTAGTTTAGGTTTTGAGTGGCTCGTTAAGAGGATATTAACAAGTTTTTAACTTGAAAACTGTAGTTTAGGTACTGCATAAGTTTGTCTGATACAATTTCTCTGTTAAAAGGTTTAGAGTCATTGAAAACAGGTGGCTTACAGCCCATTTGAATTGCCATTTGCCTGTAGTATTCCCCTCGGCTGGGATGATAAGGTGTTACACAGTTATAAACATTTTTAGCAACAGCTTGACTTACTAGGCAGCTTATTATCTGGATACAATCTGTCAAATGAATTAAGTTGATGCTTCCTTTAGGATTATCTACGGAAGCTTTTTTACTCAGTTGAAACAGGGGATGTCGTTCTGCCCCGATCAGACCTCCCATACGCAGTATGGTAGTCTTAAAGTGAAGCGAATTAGATAATAGGTTCTCGCATTCCAACAGTTGTTTTCCCGAATTGGTTTCTGGATGCGTAACGCTTTCTTCGGTAATTATTCCAGACAATTTTCCGTAAACGGAGGTGCTGCTGATAAAAATAACTTCTTTAATACCGTGTGTTTCACATGCTTGTTTGACCTGATTCATCAGCACAGCAAAGTTCCTTTTTGGATTCGCTCGAAGGCCCGGAGGCAGGGCAATAATGAGTTTATCGATTGAATTAAAAAAATCGAATGCACCCACAATTTCTTCTTCGGTGACTTGAACCAAATAGGGTTCAATGTTTTTTGAGCGCAGGGTGTCGAGTCTTTCTTTAGAAGTAGTACTTCCTTTTACTCGAAACCCTAAAGACATCAGGTGTTCGCCAAGGGGAAGTCCCAGCCATCCGCATCCCAATATTCCAATTAATTTTGACAAAAGTATCTGAATTTATTTATGTTATAAAGATAGGGAGAAGTTCAACAACTATTAAAATCTTAGGCTTTTGCTTAATTTTTTCTGCCTTCTTATATTCTAGTAAAGGGGTTGCTCGTTTATTTTTTATAACTTAGGGAAGATCTAAACCAATAATTATGGCAATAAAAAGTTTTCAGGGAGAACGTGAAACCAAAAAAAAGGTTGAGCAACCCACCGTTTTGGTAAAAGATATTATGACAACCAATCTAGTTCTTTTTACCGTTGAGCAGTCTATTCATGAAGTTATGAATGCCTTCATTAAGAATAAAATTTCAGGAGGACCAGTAGTCGATGACCGAGGTAGGCTAATTGGGGTCATATCGGAAGCTGATTGTATGAAAGAAGTTTCTGACAGTCGCTATTTCAATATGCCTATTTTAGATAAAACCGTCGGACATTTTATGACCAAAGAAGTAGAGACTTTACCAGCTTCTATGACCTTATTTGATGCTGCCTCTCGATTTCATCAAACCAGTAGAAGAAGGTTTCCAGTGCTTGATAACAATAAGTTGGTTGGGCAAGTTAGTCGTAAAGACATCGTAATTGCTGCAATTAATTTAAAAAGCCAAAGCTGGCGTTAGTCGAAAATATCTTTTGCTACCCGAAACGTATTGGCATGTGCTTCTATGATTACCTTGATGTCTTTTGAGTAACCACCGCCCATACTACACTGAACGGGTATTTCATGCTGTCTGCATAGTTCCAATACAAATCGATCGCGTTGTTTGCATCCAGCTATGCTCATGCCGAGCCGACCCAGTTTATCTGTTTCTAAGACATCTACTCCGCAGAGATAAAATATAAAATCAGGTTGGTTTTGTGCTATTAGCTTCGGCAAAGTGTTTTCTAGTATATGTAAAAACGCTTCATCAGAACATCCATCTTCTAGGGCTAAATCCAAGTCGCTATTTTCTTTATGAAAGGGGTAATTTTTTTCTCCGTGCATAGAAAACGTAAAAACATTGGGGTTGGATTCAAAAATTTCGGCAGTTCCATTCCCTTGGTGTACATCTAAATCAACTATTAAAATGTTGGTAACAAGTTTTTGATCTAACAGATATTGTGCAGCAATGGCTTGATCATTTAAGAGACAAAAAGCTTCACCGTGCGCCCTGAATGCATGGTGCGTGCCTCCAGCAATATTCATAGCAATTCCATCTTTTAATGCTTTAAGTGCACCCTGAACCGTTCCTCCCGCAATGAGTATTTCCCGTTCAATAAGCTCTTTACTCAATGGGAAGCCGATTTTTCGAGCCTCTTTTTTATTGAGATCTAGCGCTAAAAGTTTTTTCACATATTCTGGATGATGAATACGTTCTATTATTGCTCGATCTAAAGCGGTTGGTGTAAAAAAATCCTCTGAAGTACAGCTACCTTCATGGATTAGTTGTCTGGGAAGCAAATCGTATTTCTCCATCGGAAAACGATGCTTCAAGGGCAGGGGCAATTGATACATTGGATGGAAAGCGATATTAAGCAAAGCCAATGAACTTAGTTGATTTCAAAACCATTGTCCATACTTGCGTCTTCAGGTCCAATAACAATCAGTTTTCCTTCTTTGTTTTCGGTCATCAAAAGCATTCCTTGGCTTTCAACCCCCTTGATGGATCTCGATCCTAAGTTTGCCAAAACGGTTACTTTTTTCCCGAGCATTTCTTCAGGGGTATAACTTGCTGCAATACCCGATACGATGGTTCTAATTTCGAATCCGAGATCAACCTTCAGCTTGAGTAATTTTTTAGTCTTTTTTATTTTCTCTGCTTCGATTACTGTTCCTGTTCTTAAGTCCATCGCATTGAATTGCTCAAAACTGATATTTTCTTTTACAGGCGTAAGTTCAAAATCAGCATCAGCATTGTTCTTTTTGGTGGCTTCGAGTTTGTCTAATTGTGCTTGAATGTTGCTGTCTTCAACTTTTGCAAAGAGTAGTTCTTGGCTACCGATTAGATGACCTGCGACTAAAAGATTTTCAGTTGTTGCAATTGCATTCCATTCGGTCGGATTGGTAATGTTTAAAATCGCTCTGAGTTTTTGAGCGCTATGCGGTAAAAAAGGTTCAGAAACCGTTGCAAGCGTAGCTGCAATTTGCAATGCAATATTCATGATGGTTTCGACACGCTCAGGATCTACTTTGATTAGTTTCCACGGCTCTTGATCGGCCAAATATTTATTACCTAAACGAGCCAAATTCATCAACTCTTGACTGGCTTCTCTAAAACGGAACCGCTCAATACTTTCGCCAATGATCGCTGGAAAAGCCTTCATTTTATCTAAAGTCTCCTTGTCCTCAGGAGTTTCATTTTTACGAGCAGGAACACTACCGTCATAATATTTTTGGGTGAGTACACTAACTCGGTTTATGAAGTTTCCGAAAATAGCAACCAATTCATTATTATTTCTCGCTTGAAAATCTTTCCATGTAAAATCGTTATCTCTCGTTTCGGGAGCATTTGCGGTAAGTACATAACGCAATACATCTTCTTGCCCAGGGAACTCTTCTAGATATTCATGCAACCAAACCGCCCAGTTTTTTGAGGTGGATATTTTATTCCCTTCAAGATTTAAGAATTCGTTAGCAGGAACATTTTCTGGTAAAATATAGTCTCCCGCTGCTTTTAGTATACAAGGGAAAATAATGCAGTGGAATACGATGTTGTCTTTTCCTATAAAATGCACCAAAGAGGTTTCCTCATCTTTCCAATAGGGTTCCCAGTCTTTCTTGTTTTTAGCGGCCCATTCTTTGGTCGAAGAAATATAACCAATTGGAGCGTCGAACCAAACGTAAAGGACTTTACCATCTGCCCCTTCAACCGGTACAGGGATTCCCCAATCTAAATCTCGGGTTACGGCTCTGGGTCGAAGACCTTCATCTACCCACGATTTTACTTGTCCGTATACATTGGGTTTCCAGTCGTCTTTATGACCTTCAATAACCCATTCCTTCATGAAGTCTTCGTATTGGTCTAAGGGTAAAAACCAGTGCTTGGTTTCTTTTAAGATGGGTTCTGCACCCGACAAAGTCGATTTGGGATTGATGAGCTCAGTTGCATTGAGTGAACTGCCACATTGCTCGCATTGATCCCCATAGGCTTCTGTATGGTTACATTTTGGACAAGTTCCGGTAACAAAGCGATCGGCCAAATACTGTTTGGCTTCTGGGTCGTAAAGCTGCTCGGTTACTTCTTCTACAAATTGACCTGCTGCCTGCATTTTCGAAAAAATATCAGAGGCAGTCTCGTGGTGAATTGGAGCTGAGGTTCTTGAGTAATTGTCAAAAGAAATGCCGAGTTGATCAAAAGACTTACGAATCATTTTATCGTATTTGTCAATAATCTCTTTGGGGCTTACACCTTCTTTTTTAGCGCGAATAGAAATGGCTACTCCATGCTCATCACTTCCACAAATGAAAGCGACATCTTTCTTTTGGGCACGCAAATAACGACTGTAAATATCTGCAGGCACATAGACTCCTGCTAAGTGCCCAATATGAATCGGACCATTGGTGTAGGGGAGTGCAGCAGTAATTGTATATCGTTTTGCAGTAAGTGCCATAAAATAATTTTTTACAAAAATAAGCCTTTTTTCTTAGGCGCTTTACTAATTTGGAGCTGCCAAGTTGATTTTATTATGAGTGAATCCTACACCTTCGGTCAAATTGCAGAACAAAGAGCCGCGACCTACCTCAAGAAGATGGGTTACGAAATCTTGGAACAGAACTATCGCTATCGAAAAGCAGAGATTGATATCATTGCTAAAAAAGACTCTTTCATTATTGTAGTTGAGGTTAAAGCACGCTCCTCTTTTTTTTTTGGAGCTCCTGAATCGTTTGTTAATCGAAAAAAAATCCAATTGTTGGTCTTGGCTATTGATGCCTATATTCAAAAGAATGATTTAGATGTTGAGGTGCGCTTTGATATCATCTCCTATGTGGTTGAAAACGGAATTTGGACCCGTGAGCATATTGAAAATGCGTTTTATCTATTCTAAAAAAGTGTTGTAAATAAAACAACTTGTTTTTATTTTTGTATTTTTGAAATGAATTTAACAGAGCACCAAGATGAAAACCATAGCATCTGTAGTGGAAAACTACATCAAAACCAAGCCTTTCTTGTCAACTGCCTTATCGCAAGGGATTATTAACCTTACCTCCTTGTCCCGTCAAATTCAACCCGAAATTGAGCTCGCCCTCCAAAAAGAGGCGCGCAGTGGAGCGATTGTAATGGCATTGAAACGCATTTCTGATAATATGGAATTTTTGTCCACTCATAAGATCGTAAAGGTTTTAAAAGGGATTGGTGATATAACGGTTCGTTCGTCTTTGGTAGATTACAGCTTTAAGATTTCCGAAACCTTACTCAGTGCTCAGGCGTCATTTTTAGCTCAGGTAAACGATAATAAAGAAGCCTTCTATACATCGTCCAGAGGTGTTTCTGAATCGAATATTGTCATCAGCAGTACGATGAAACACTTGGTAGCAATCTACTTTGAGAATGAAGTATTGCTTGAGAAATCCGAAAATTTATCATCAGTGACGATTAAACTTCCAACAGAGAATGTCGACATTCCTGGAATTTATTATTTTATTTTTCAACGACTTTCTTGGGAAGGAGTCAACATCCGTCAGGTTATTTCAACTTCAAACGAGTTCACTATTCTAGTTGACGAGGATTCTGTCAATACAGCTTTTAAAGTAATCAAAGATTTAAAGTCACTCTAAGTCGGGAAGTGCCTGAAGAGCTTGCTGCACACTTTGTATGTCTTTAAAAGCAAGACGTAAACGCAATCCTCCTTTCGTTTGTTTTTCTTTCATGTTTACTTGGGTAGCATGTTGCTGAACCCAAACCAAGAGCGCATGGAAACGGTCACTTTGATAAAAAGGACTTTCCTGATCCGCGATAAAATAGCCAATGCACTGCTTCTTTTTGAGCAGTAAACGATCGATTCCGAGATGCGCAGCTTTCCATTTTAAACGCACGCTGTCCAAGAGCGCCTCAGCTTCAAGCGGCATTGGTCCAAAACGATCTTCAATTTCTTTTTGATACTGAACCAAGTCAGCTTCTTCTTTTAAAGTAGCTAAACGGTTGTAAAGAGTCAAACGTTCGCTTACAATGTTGATGTAGTCATCTGGAAAAAGAACCTCTAAATCCGTATCAATCTGAATTTCCTTAACAAAGGCTTTAGGTGCTTCTTCTTTGTCGCTATACAACGATTTGAATTCATTTTCTTTCAGCTCTTCGATGGCCTCTTTTAGAATTTTTTGATAGGTATCAAAACCAATATCGTTGATGAAACCACTTTGCTCTCCACCCAAAAGATCACCTGCACCTCTTATTTCAAGATCTTTCATCGCAATTTGAATTCCAGAACCCAGAGCTGCAAATTGCTCAATGGCCTGAATTCTTTTTTGTGCATCACTTGACATAGCGCTGTCGGGAGGTGTAATGAAATAGCAAAAGGCTTTTTTATTGCTCCGACCTACACGACCCCGCATCTGGTGCAAATCGCTCAGTCCAAAATTTTGTGCATTATTGATGAAAATAGTATTGGCATTGGGAACATCAAGTCCATTTTCTATGATGGTTGTAGCGACCAAGATGTCATAACTTCCATCCATAAATTGGAGTAGGTTGCCTTCTAGTTTTTTTCCATCCAACTGACCATGTCCAACGCGAATACGGGCATCGGGAACAAGACGCTGCAGCATACCAGCAACTTCCGTTATGTTTTCCACCCGATTATGAATAAAGAATACTTGTCCTCCGCGTTGTATCTCATAGGAAATACTGTCTCGTATAAGTTCTTCGTCAAAGCGAACAACTTCACTTTCAATAGGGTATCGATTGGGAGGTGCGGTAGCGATAACCGACATGTCTCGGGCTGCCATTAAACTGAATTGAAGTGTTCGTGGAATAGGGGTTGCGGTTAGGGTTAGAACATCCACATTGGTTTTTAGTGCTCGAAGTTTTTCTTTTACTGCAACGCCAAATTTTTGTTCTTCGTCAACAATTAAAAGCCCGAGGTCTTTAAATTCTACCTGCTTCCCGACCAATTGATGTGTTCCTATAAGGACATCAATTTTACCCAATTTAAGGTCTTCGATAATTTGTTTCTTGTCTTTTGTAGAACGGAAACGATTCAAGTAATCAACCCGAACCGGGAGATCGCTCAGGCGTTTCGAGAAATCTTTAAAATGCTGAAATGCCAGGATGGTTGTGGGTACTAAAACGGCAACCTGTTTGCTGTTGTCTACAGCCTTAAATGCAGCTCGGATTGCAACTTCCGTCTTCCCAAAACCTACATCACCGCAAACGAGACGATCCATGGGTTGCTCGCTTTCCATATCTTTTTTTACATCTGCAGTAGCCGTACTTTGATCTGGTGTATCTTCAAAAATAAAAGAAGCCTCTAATTCGTGTTGGAGGTAACTGTCCGGATCACAGGCGTATCCTATTTTTTGGCGCCGTTTGGCGTAGAGTTCAATCAGGTTAAAAGCGATTTGTTTTAACCGAGTTTTTGTTTTTTGTTTTAAACTTTTCCAAGCCGATGAACCCAGTTTATAGACTTTAGGAACCTTGCCATCCTTCCCGTTGAAACGTGAGATTTTATGAAGTGAGTGAATGCTCAGGTACAGAATATCGCGATCGGCATAAACTAACTTGATGGCTTCTTGCTGCTTCCCTTCGACATCAATTATTTGAAGTCCTCCGAAGGTACCGATCCCATGATCAATGTGGGTGACATAATCGCCCACTTCCAAATGAGTCAATTCTTTTAATGTAAGGGCTTCTTTTTTGGCTTTGGTTGTTTTTAGTTGGTATTTGTGGTAACGCTCAAAAATCTGATGATCGGTAAAACAGGCAACCTTAGCATCGACATCTTCAAAGCCTTCAAAAAGTGGGTTTACCAGAGTTTTGTAATGAACCGTTTCTTCTCCTTCTTCAAAAATATCTTTGAAGCGTTGCGCTTGTTGTTCGCTTGCGCAGCAAATGAAATTTTGATATCCCTTTTGGTGATTGTCGTTGAGATAGACAATCAGTCGATCGAATTGTCGGTTAAAAGCCGGTTGTGGACTTTGTTTAAAAAAGTGATTTTGTTGTGTATTTACAGCTGTACTTTTGGTTAAACTCACCAAGCTGAGCATGGAGGCCGTTTGTATGAAGTTTTCCTTTGAAATGAACAAGACATCGGGGGGCAAATGTTTGGTTTCGGTAGCTAGTGCTGCAAAACTAGCTTCTGCTTCTTCATAAAAATGGGCTAAGTGGGCAGCTATAAAATCAAAGTTTTGGGTGATTAAAACCCCCTTAGGAGCAATTACTTCGATGATGCTTTTCCGTTTTGCTTTTGTAAAGCCCTCGGACGTATTAGGCAGGAGTTTTATTTTGTTGAGCGTACTGATCGAAAGTTGGGTAGCAACATCAAAACTCCGAAGGCTTTCGACCTGATCGTCATAAAACTCGATCCGATAGGGGTGTTGATTTGAAAAAGAAAAAACATCGATGATTCCACCTCGAACGGAAAACTCCCCCGGTTGGGTTACAAAATCAACACGGTTAAAACGGTATTCGAAGAGCATTTCATTGACAAAGTCAAGAGAAAGGCGACTGTCTTTTATGACTTCTAGCGTATTTTTTTTTAAGGTAGAATGGGATACCACTTTTTCAAAAACCGCCTGAGGGTAACTGACAATTAGTTTGGGTTTTTTGGAATTGCCTAGTTTGGTCAAAACTTCGGATCGCAACAATACATTTGCATTGTCGGTGGTTTCCGTTTGGTAAGGCTTTCGATAACTCGAAGGAAAGAAAAGGACATTGTCTTCTCCTAAAATACGTTCAAAATCATTGAGTTGATACGCAGCTTTTTCTCGGTCTTCGCAGAGATACAGCATTGTTTTCCCAACGGTTTTGAAGCTGTTGGCTATGATGAAACTAATCCCAGATCCAACACTACCTTTTAAAAATACGCATGCGTCGTCCTCTAAAAGCTGTTCTTCTAGAGCTTTTTGATTTTGAGTATTCGAAAAGGAAGTAATAAGAGATTCGATCCCTATTTTTTTTCAAAGATAAGTTCATTTTTTTCTCTTTTCAATTCATATCAAAAGATTTTGAACCTTTTATTGAACTTTATCAGCAGCTCGGTTTTGTATGGTTGATAACTCCCCATAAAACCTTTTTTGTTCCCGGAATGAATTTGTTATTTTCGTTCTTATGTATATCATCTTCGACACCGAGACTACCGGACTTCCAAAGCGCTGGAAAGCACCCTTAACCGATTCAGAGAACTGGCCGAGATGTATTCAAATCGCCTGGCAAGTTCATGCGGATAGTGGAGCATTGCTGTCTCATGAAGATTATTTGATTCAACCCGACGGATATACGGTTCCTTATGATGCGGAGCAGATTCATGGAATCTCTACCGCGCTGGCTGAGCAAAAAGGAAAACCGCTTGCAGAAGTACTGAATCTTTTTTCGGCAGCCTTAAGTCAAGCTGAATATGTCGGAGGGCACAATGTTGCTTTCGACTTGAATATTATGGGAGCTGAGTTTTTGCGTTTAGGCGATCACAATCCCCTTGAAGAAGCAAAGGTAATTGATACCTGTATTGAAGAAACAGCACAACTATGCCAGTTGCCCGGAGGAAGAGGGGGTAAGTTTAAATTACCCACCCTTACCGAGCTTTACACCCACTTATTTGGAACAGGCTTTGGAGAGGCTCACAATGCTACTGCAGATGTAGAAGCAACGAGCCGTTGTTTATTAGAATTACTTAGAAAAGGACAGCTACATCCGGCCGTATTGGAAGGGAAGAGCGAACAACTTCGCGTGCTTCAAGAAGCTCAAACGAGTACAATTGAGGAAATTGGTCTCAAGCATGTCAATTTAAAAAAGGCTTCGCAGAAACTGGTTCAAAAGCAAGAATCCGAACCGACAAAGCCTATTTCCACAAGCCTTTCTGCCGAACTAGATGCGGCGCCCTTTGTGCACTTGCACAATCATTCACAATTTTCGGTACTACAGGCGACTTCAAAAATGAGTCAAATGATTTCTGTTGCTGCAGAAAATCAGATGCCCGCTATTGCCATTACAGATCATGCCAATTTGATGGGTGCTTTTCATTTCATTAAAGCGGTAGGAAATCACAATAAAGATGCAGTAGAAGATGCACAAATAAAGCCTATTGTCGGCTGTGAATTTTATGTGTGCGAAGACCATAAAGACAAAACCAGAAGAGACGACGGCTATCAAGTTGTCTTTTTGGCTAAGAATAAAAAAGGATACCACAACCTGGCGAAGATGAGCTCCATTGCCTATGTTGATGGCTTTTATTACGTGCCAAGAATTGATCGTCAGGTTGTTGCAATGTATAAAGATGATCTTATTGTTTTGACCGGAAACCTCTATGGTGAGGTGCCTTCAAAAATTTTGAATCTTGGAAACCGTCAGGCAGAAGAAGCCCTTCAGTGGTGGCATGGGATGTTTGGTGCTGATTTTTATGTAGAACTTATGCGTCACGGTCAGGAAGATGAAAAACGAGCGAACGAAGTACTCATTTCTCTAGCAAAGCAATACAAAATCCCTTTGATTGCAACGAATAACACCTATTACGCAACCAAAGAAGAAGCCAACGCTCACGATATTTTACTCTGCCTAAAAGAAGGCGAAAAACAAGCTACCCCCATTGGGCGGGGTCGCGGTTTTCGATATGGGTTTCCAAATCAGGAATACTATATCAAATCGTCTGAGGAGATGAAAATCTTATTTAAGGATTTACCCGAGGCGGTTTTGAATATTGAAGCATTAATTGATAAAATTGAACCTTTTGAGTTGGCCAGAGAAGTATTGCTTCCAAAGTTTGGCATTCCAGAAGCCTATTTAGTTCCCGATGATCCAGACGGAAAACTTGGGGAAAACAACTTCCTTCGATACTTAACCTACGAAGGAGCAAAAAAAAGATACGCTACATTGACCGATGAAATTACGGAGCGAATCGACTTTGAGTTGAGTGTAATTGCCAAGACCGGATATCCAGGATATTTTTTGATCGTACAAGATCTGATCGCTGCTGCTCGTGAGATGGATGTTTCAGTAGGCCCGGGTCGTGGTTCTGCGGCTGGTTCTGTGGTAGCTTATTGTCTGAAAATAACCAATATTGATCCCATTGAGTACAACCTGCTTTTTGAGCGGTTCTTGAATCCTGATCGGGTAAGTATGCCCGATATTGATATTGACTTTGACGACGAAGGTCGGGCTAAGGTGATGGATTATGTGATCGATAAATATGGATCCAATCAGGTAGCTCAAATCATAACCTACGGAACCATGGCCGCCAAGTCTTCGATTCGGGATACGGCTCGAGTGTTGGATTTGGCTCTTAATGAAGCCGATCGTATTTCAAAATTATTGCCCAACATTAAGTTGTCCAAGATTTTTGGACTTCCAGAAAAAGACTTGAAAAAAGCGTTGCGTGCTGACGAATTCATTAAAGTAAAAGAGTTTATGGCTCTGGCCGAAGAGTCTAGTTTGTCTGGCGAAACCATTCAACAAGCCATAGTATTAGAGGGTTCGCTTCGCAACACCGGAACTCACGCCTGTGGGGTCATCATCACTCCAGACGACATCACCAAATTCGTCCCAGTGGCAACAGCAAAAGATTCGGACTTGTTTGTTACGCAGTTTGACAACTCCGTAGTTGAAGATGCTGGTTTATTGAAAATGGATTTTTTGGGACTAAAAACCCTAACCCTAATCAAAGACACGGTCAAGTTGGTGCAATACAAGCACAACATTACGCTGGATCCCGATACATTTCCATTGGATGATCTAAAGACCTATGAGCTTTTTCAGCGCGGCGACACGGTAGGTATTTTTCAATACGAGTCTGCTGGGATGCAGAAATATTTAAAAGATTTAAAACCCACGGTTTTTGCCGATCTCATTGCAATGAATGCTTTGTACCGACCAGGACCTTTGGAATACATTCCGAGTTTTGTTGATCGTAAAAACGGAAAAGAAGCAATCTCTTATGACTTAGAGGATATGGAAGAGTTCCTCCAAGAAACCTATGGAATTACAGTCTATCAAGAGCAGGTGATGTTGCTTTCCCAAAAGCTAGCAGGCTTCACCAAAGGTGAAGCGGATGTCTTGCGAAAAGCGATGGGTAAAAAAATACATGCCTTACTTGCCAAGCTAAAACCTCAGTTTATTGAAGGAGGAAAAGCCAACGGTCATGACCCTGAAAAATTAGAGAAAATTTGGAAGGATTGGGAAGCCTTTGCCTCTTATGCTTTTAATAAATCGCACTCTACTTGTTACGCCTGGATTGGTTACCAAACGGCCTATTTAAAGGCACACTATCCTGCTGAATATATGGCAGCGGTACTGTCCAATAATATGAACGACATCAAGCAGGTAACCTTCTTTATGGAAGAATGCCGCCGTATGGGCTTGAACGTCCTGGGTCCTGATGTAAATGAGTCCTTTTATAAGTTTACGGTAAACGATCAGCAGGCCATTCGTTTTGGAATGGGGGCGATCAAAGGAGTAGGGCGTGGGGCAGTAGAAACCATAATCGAAAATCGAAAAGATGCTCGTTATACCTCTGTTTTTGATTTGACGAAGCGAATCGATCTACGTGCTGCAAATAAAAAAGCAATCGAAAATTTAACACTGGCTGGAGGGCTGGATTCCCTTGGGAGTTACCACCGTGCACAGTATTTTAATCCTGATGGCGATGGAATCTTATTTTTGGAAAAAGCCATACGGTATGGAGCAAAACACCAAGAGAATTTAAATTCCGCTCAAACCAATCTGTTTGGGGACGATAGTCAAGAACAAATTCAAGAGATTCAAATTCCAGAATGTGAATCCTGGGGAACCCTAGAGTTGTTGAAAAAAGAAAAAGCAGTAGTAGGGATTTATATTTCTGCCCATCCATTGGATGATTTCAAACGCGAGATGAAGTATTTCTCATCAGCAACTTTTGATGTTTTGAACGATCTGGATCCTTTGGTCAATCGCGATCTGAGTTTTGGAGGGATTATCAATGATGTCGAACACTTGGTAACCAAGACAGGAAAGGGCTGGGGTAAGTTTACGATTGAAGATTTTTCAGACCAGTATGAGTTTAAAATCTTTGGAGAAGACTATTTAAAATTCAGACATTTTATTCTACCGAATAATTTTGTACGTCTTCGTATCCGTGTAGTAGAGGGGTGGCGAAATCGAGAAACGGGTCAATTGGGTCCCGCTCGAATTCAGTTTAATGACTTTGAAATGCTTCACGACACCCTCAAGGCCAATGTCAAGAAAATCACTTTGATGTTCGAGTTGAAACAGCTCAATGAGTCGAAGATACGAGACCTTAAGGCACTGATGAGTCCTTTCAAAGGAGATAAGGGGCTTTATATGGATGTATTTGACACGGAAGAGCAAATCAAATTGACCCTTCCCAGCAGAAAGCAACGGGTAGAAGTGTCCAACAAATTATTGTCAGCTTTAGAGGAACAGAATATCCATTATCGACTCAATTGAGCAAATCGAGTTTGATGATTTATATATAAGAAAATCAGATACGAACACAAGCAGTAGATTAAAAAAAAAGATACATTTGTAGAAAATTAAATAACATTATTATGGCTATAGAAATAACTGACGCAAATTTCGAAGAAATTGTTTTAAAATCGTCCCAACCTGTACTCGTTGACTTTTGGGCAGCTTGGTGTGGTCCCTGCCGTATGGTAGGTCCAATCATCGAAGAAGTAAGTTCTGATTTTGATGGAAGGGCTGTTGTAGGTAAACTTGATGTAGACACCAATCAAGAATTTGCTGCTAAATACGGCGTTCGAAATATACCAACGGTTTTGGTCTTTAAAGACGGCGAAATTGTAGATCGTAAAGTAGGGGTTTCTCCTAAAACTGCTTATGCAGAAGCACTTGAGGCTTTATTGTAATTACGGCTACAAGTTTTTTATTTTTTTAGCGGTTTTTTATTTGAGTTAAAGAAAAATGCAATGTATATTTGCAATCGTTAAAAGAGGTCTGGTAGTTCAGCTGGTTAGAATACCTGCCTGTCACGCAGGGGGTCGCGGGTTCGAGTCCCGTCCAGACCGCTCTAAAACGCTAAAAGTCCTAGCATCTACTAGGACTTTTTTTATTGCCTTTTCCGAAATAAAAATTTTCTTTAATTTTAAGCGTATTTTTATATTAGAACGTGTTTAATTCTTTAAAAAATTTTATCGAATGATTTGGAATTTGAGAGGGCAGAACAAAAATAAATTATTGAAATGGGGCTTTGGTTTTTTATGCCTTTTCCTGTTCAATGTACTTGTTGAATCCATTGTGCTCCCTGCACTTGATTTAGACAACAGTCCGAAGAATGACCTCTATTTTCAAGCATGGTGGGTTTGTGTTTTTTTGTGGTTGTTTTTTGGTCTGCGTTTTTTGAAATGGACGTCAAAAAAACAAACTTCCTGAACGATAACTAAAACCGATACTTAGCAAAGAGCTCATATCCAGTTCTTGGTCTATTGCTGTTATCACCTACTCCAAAGTCGGTAGCATAGCCAATGTCGATACCCATTTTCAGTTTGAGCATAAACATTACATAGGAGTAATCAATACTTTTGTATCCCATACCTATTTCAAAAATATTTTTAAAGCTAAAGTTTCCTCCAATACTCATTTGATTAGTAGTTCCCGGGATTATTTTTGAGGTAATATAAGGGCGAAGTGAGGAGTCAAAGAAGCCAAGGTCTATGGTATAACCTGCAGCCATATAAAGGATTGGATTTTGGTTTTGAATGAATGAACTATCATCGATAAACTTTTCTGGATTCAGAAAATTAGGCGTTCCTAATGAAAAATACAACTTCTCTCCTTGAATTAAAAACCCAGCACCAAACACCGGATAATTCCCTTGATTGGTTGTCGTAATGTATGGGTTTGAGTCGGACGTAATTCGATTCAAGTCTTCAAGATTTGTCTTTTTAGAAGCCAGTCCAGCTTTCAATCCCAGGTTTATGGTGTATTGCCCACCCAATTTAAGTTTATAACTAGCATCGAGTGAATATTGACTGCGGGTATCGATGAATACTTTATTTGAAATTACAGAAACTCCAAAGGAAAGATTCTTTTTTGGAGCGCCCGAATAGAACAGATAATTCGATCGAGGTGAATCAGCAATTCCAGACCAAGTCGTTCGTGTAACGATCGCCACCGATTTGCCTTCAGAACCCACATAAGCGGGATTGAACGCATTCATAAAAAAGCGTTCCATCAGCAGATTCTCTTGCGTTTGACTAAACGCAGCTGTACTGAAAACAAAAAATACAAACCTAATAAGATTGTGATTCATGAGTTTCTTAATTAAAAATATAGAGCCAACCCGTTAGCGGTTCCTGCTTTTCGCCAATATAAATTTCATACAAGTAAGGACCGGTAGGGAGCGCTTTCCCTGTTTTATAATGGGTACCCTTCCAATCATTTTGATACTGAATAGCCTTGAATACTACAGCTCCGTTAGGACTAAATACCCTCACTATAGAATAGGGGTACATTTCAAGATTAACAATTCTCCAAGTAGCTTCTATTCCATTGGACTGGGGGGTCAAAACAGGGGATACTAAGGCTACGTCATCTGGAAAACCGTCGTTGTTTTTGTCTGGATCTGCATTGTCTCCTATGCCGTCTCCATCGGTGTCTTTGGATTCATTTGGATCTTGAGGGAAGGCATCGAGGTTATCGTGGACACCATCGTTATCTGCATCCCAATCGGCATTGTCTCCAAAACCATCGCCGTCCGTATCCAAACATTCGTAAGGATTAAGCGGATAGAGATCATCTTCATCTAAACATTCATCGTTGTCATCGTCTTGATCAATACAATCTGGAATTAAATCACGATCAAAATCATCGGGACGAGACCAACGCAGCAGCGGATTAGAACCACATTCTATTTCATCATCATCGTAATAATCATCGCCGTCATCGTCTGTATCGGCATTGTTTCCAATACCATCATCATCGGTATCGAGCCATTCAAAGGAGTCAAGAGGGAAGGCATCGTTTCGATCTAAGAAGCCATCATTATCATCATCTGGATCAGCATTATTCCCTATCGTATCTCCATCGGTATCGAGCCATTCTTGGGCATCAAGAGGAAAATCATCTTCGTTGTCTAAGGATCCATCATTGTCATCGTCTGCATCCGTATTGTTTCCAACGCCATCGCCGTCGGTATCGAACCATTCGAGCGGGTCAGATGGAAAAACATCAGCGCCATCGTCATAGCCATCACCATCACTGTCTCTACTAAATGGATCTAATCCAAGAGCAATTTCATCCGCATCAGAAACACCATCGTTATCATTATCAGCGTCACAGGCATTTCCAATACCATCCAAATCAGAGTCTTCTTGATCGCTGTTTGGCGTCAATGGACAATTATCTGAGCCATCCGGTATTCCATCGTTGTCATCGTCTGGATCACAAATATCGCCAATGCCATCGCCGTCGGTATCGACCTGATTGGGATTGAAGGTAAACGGACAGTTATCAGCTTCTCCAAAAATCAAATCGTTGTCTGGGTCTCGTTGGCTTTCAGAGCAACCATCCGCATTGGCTGTTTCTCCAGAAGGAGTGGCAGGGCATGTGTCGAAAAGGTCTACGATCCCATCTTGGTCGGTATCCGTATTCAGTGCAATGGAATTATTTAATAAGCCATCTGCTACATTTCCAAGGGCATCATAAATTGAATTTGTGACTGCATTTACTGAAATAATTTCATTCCCATTAGGATAACCCTGTATGGGCAGTACCATGGTGTATTGTGAACCATTAAAAGTTAAGCTACTTGGAACACTTGCGCTCAATGTAGCAGTACCTCCAACAATACTCAATGCAAAATCCGTGGGATCTAGACTCCCTGTTGCTGAAGCTGTACTGAAAGTAGTTTCATCAAACTGAAGGGTAATCGAAGCATTGTTGTTTGCAATTGTTAATGCGCTTAATCGAGGACCTGTTTTATCATTGATTGGAAATGTAAAACTTTTGTTGAAGGTGTTTACTCCATCACTGACCTGAATGTTTACATTCGCAGAAGTTTGAATCTGATAATCGAGCTCAGCATTCAACACCAATTGATTCCCACTAACTACAAACAAACCATTGTCTGCATCGTTAGTTCCGTTTCCATTCACTAAGGCAAAACTAAAGCTACTGTTGGCATCAAGATCTTCAGCTTGCATTGTTCCAACTATAGTATTAAGTGGTGCATTATCGTCGATCGATAGGGTAGGCCCGCCAGATGAAGTAGATCCTCCCGAATGTCGACTTTCAAATGCGGTATAATTAGTATCTAATTCATCGTCTGTCAAGGCGGTTTGGTAAACTAATATCTTCGACATCTTACCTCTAAATTTGTTATTTACATCGGAGCGTGCATTTCCAAAAGATAAGTTTCCATAAGGATTGTCATTTCCAGCTTGTTTTAATGTTTTGGTATTATTGACAAAAATCTTTTGATTTTTTACATAGGCAAACCGAGTCCATTGATTGGAAATCAATGTGGTTGGGAATTGCGAAGCACCTAGTCCGTTTCCATCCGTTCTGAACTTATTAAGATTGCTAAAGGTGTAACTCCCCGCGTTTCCATTATAAGTTAATAAGTCACGTTGTCCTGAACTGGTGTTGTCGTACATCCAAACTTCAATGGTTAGGTTTGTTAAGCCACTAGCGTTAATACTTTGAACGATATCGTTCCCGTCAAACTCGAAGTATCCATCGGTATTATATTCAGGTCCAATTAGAGTGGCATCGTTTCCATTGCCACTGAGGTCATACCATGTATTCCCTGTTCCATCATATGAGTTTACATTGGCAGCATCAAGATGAAGAATTAAGCCATCTGTACTTATCCCAGAACCAAAATTGATGTCAGAGGGTATCGAATCATTGGTGTCAGAAACAGTAAGTGTAAACGCCTCGTAATAGTCACTGCTTCCATCACTTACTTTGAGGTAAATGTTGTAGCTGGTTTTAGTCTCGTAATCAAATTCTACCTCGGTGATTAAAGTTGTTCCGCTTACAGAAAAGCTTCCGTTGTCGTCGTCTAGAGAATCACCACTACTGGCAAGAGTAAACGTATGCGTGTCTGCTGTGTCTTGATCTGAAGTGCTAAGGCTAGTCAAGGCTGAACCATTGGCAACTCCCTCAAAAAATGCTGTTTGACTAAGCGCTATATCGCTAGGTGCATCATTTTGATTGTTCACCATTAAAGTAAATGCCTGCTTAAAGCTACTGGCACCATCATTGACCTCTAGATATATAGGATGACTAGCTGCTGTTTCATAATCAAAAGTACCATTGGCTACAAGCGTATTTCCACTAATACTAAACCTAGCATTAGAAGCATCATTGGTTCCATCACCACTCACTAGACTATAACTAAAGCTATTCAAACTGGCGGTATCTGCATCTGTGGCAGAGAGTGTTGCAACGACTGATCCATTGGTAATGTCTTCTGCAAAGGTAGTTGTGGATAATCCGATCTGACTTGGCGGGGTATCATTCAGATCATTAATATTAATTGTAAAAGAAGATGTTATTGTATTCAGCCCATCATTGACTTGAACATTGATCAGTAAATAAGGGGTTGTTTCGAAGTCAATAGGTCCATTGACTAGTATTTGTGTCCCTGAAACCGTTACACTAGCATTGTCACGTCCAAGATCACCAGCGCCATCAGCAAGACCATAAGTGTAGGTATTGTTGCTGTCTTGATCTTCAGCTTGCAGTGTCCCAACAAACGTATTTAGGGCTGTATTTTCAGTAATAGAAATTCCATTTCCTTCTGATGAAACGGGTTCCGTCTGCTCACCGTCAATATATCTTTTTTTATAGTGACCATAAAGAGAAGTCCTGTCGTCAGCTTCTAAGGCTTTATTGTAGACCATCACTACGGGAATATCTCCTTGAAAATGATCAGAGGTATTACCACCGTCATATTCCTGTCCAATCGAAACTTGACCAACACCATTAAAGTTTACTCCATTAGTAATGGAACCGTTGGACGTTCTAAGAACATCATCAATATAAAATTGAGCTTCTACGCCAGTGTTTTTAGTAATGGTCATATTATGCCATTGGTTATCGTGTAAGTTTATCTGACTAACACGCCCTTCAGACGAGCCGGTACCAAAATTGTAATACAAACCTCTGTTGGCATCCGGTGCAGCACCAATTCTATATCGATTGTCTCCGTTGGTGGAATGCATAGAAAAAATAGCATTATTATGAATACCTCCAGAAGGGTTTGTTTCGGTTGACTTAAACCATATGCTTATGGTATAAGCACTATTGTTTGTTAGTGCCCCTGCGAATGAGTTAAGTTGTATCCATTGGCTTGAACCGTTAAGGCTAAGGAGTCCCCCACTAGAGCTGGAATAGGAGGGTGAATTCATTAAAACTGCGTTATAATTATTTTCACTTAAATCATACCATGTATTCCCTGAGCCCGGATAAGAGGATGAATTCCCACTATCTAAATGTAAAATAAGTCCATTATTCGAAAAACTTTCTTGGGATAAATTGATTTTTGTAGGAACTTCATTTAAATCAGATACGGTAATGGTGAAGGCCTCATAATAATCTGTGGTTCCCGTTCCATCACTAACTTTTAAATGAATATTATAGCTGTTTTTGGTTTCAAAGTCGAAGTTGTCATTGGTGAGTAATTGAGTGCCACTAACCGTAAAACTTCCGTTATCATCATCTTCATTACTGTTGGTCGCTGTAAGAGTGAACGTGTGTACATCATCAGCGTTCTGATCTTCAGCCGTTAGAACAGCTATCGCTGAAGACATTGGCATATTCTCGTCAAAAATAGTGGTGCTGAGTTCAATGTCAGTCGGCGGGTCATTTTGATTGATGACCGTAAGAGTAAAAGCTTGATTGTAGGTATTTGCACCGTCATTGACTTGCACATAAATGTTGTGAGAAGTAGTAGTTTCGTAATCAAAAGTACCTGAACTGATCAACGAATTTCCGTTGATTGTAAAGCGATTATTGGAATTGTCGTTGGATCCGTCCCCATCAATTAGGCTATAGCTAAAGGTGTTTAAGCTAGCCGTATCCGCATCAACCGATGTAAGAGTTGCTATGGAAGAACCCGAAACTATACCCTCGACAAAAGCGCTGTTCGAAAGTACCATTGCAGAAGGTGCATTGTCGTTTATATCCAATACGGTAAGGGTAAAAGAAGAGGTTAAGGTATTTATACCGTCATTGACCTGAACGTTGATTAGTAAATACGGAGTTGTTTCAAAATCAATAGGTCCGTTGACTAGGATTTGTGTCCCAGAAACCGTTACACTAGAATTGTCACGGCCAAGATTCCCAGCGCCATCGACAAGGCTATAGGTATTGGTGTTGTTGGTGTCTTGATCGGTTGCCGATAGGGTGGTAATGAGTGTACCATTCACACTGTTTTCTTCTATTCCTGAAGGGCCTGATTGGTAAAGTCCAGTAATTTCTTGATCGGTTAAGGCTTGATCATAGACTAATAAACGCTCATAATCTCCTACAAAATCTGCAGAATGAACACCTTCATAACTGCTACAACATCCAGGATTATCATCTCCAAGAAACAGGTATCCGGGAGAGTTTAATGCACTGAATGCAACTGTTCTTGTGTTTACAAGTTCCCCATCTTCATAAAACTTATGTTCGTTGTTGGTGTGATTGAAGCTGTATACGTATTCATAGGTGGTTCCAACTACAAAAGGGCGTTGAAATTGCCCATGTGCGCTGTGAAGTCCTGGGAAAATCTTAGAATTTGCACTTGGAATTACGGGTGCATTCCATCCACCATGATCAGAACTGCTAGAAAGGCCTAAAATATTTCCAGAGGTAGATTGAGGTGTTACTTTAACCACTACAGTGAAAGAATGGGTGTTTTTCAAAATCGTTGGTAGTGGTCCAACACGCACACCGCTCCGTCCAGAAGCATTCGAGGTTTTAAAGCTATTGTTTTCAAAGCTGACCCCGTTCATGATATCACCGTGATTATCGTTACCAGACAGATCGATCCAACTACTGTTTGGTGTTGAGGTAGAAGCAGCATTCGATGCGTCTAAATGTACGATAAGCCCACTTGAAATCATTTGACTACTCCCTGCTGTACTGCCTGAAGCCTCTATACTAGTTGGTGCTTCGTTTACATCATCCACGCTAATGGTAAAGACTTCTTGATACGAATCCGTCCCATCGGATGTTTGTACACGAATGCTGTAGCTGTTTTTGGTTTCAAAGTCCAAAGCAGCAGCAGTGAGTAGGTTGGCTCCACTGATAGAGAAGTTTGCATTGTCGGTAGCACCCGTTCCAGCGACCAAAGTATAGGTAAATGTATCTCCATTATCGGCATCGGTAGTGCTTAATCCCCCTACAGTAGTTCCAGTAGCAACATTTTCGTTTACAGAGGAAGTGGATAAGTCAATATCGGTAGGCACATCATTTACATCATTCACACTAATGGTAAAGGCTTCTTCGTAAGAACTCATCCCATCGGATGTTTGCACACGAATATTGTAACTGCTTTTGGTTTCATAATCAAAAACAGCAGCGGTAAGTAAATCGGTACCGCTCCCTTGATTTTGTGAAGTTGGAGCAATAGTTCCTGTAACCCAATCTGAGGAGGCATCCATATTGTCAAGCGTAGCTGTATTCCCATTCCCACTTGCATCAGTCAGTGCGTTACCAGTCCCTTCATTCATCTTGAAATATCCAACTAAATTGTCAGAAGACGAATAGTTGCCCCCATTAGCGCTAGCATCTAAACCACTTCCTGCATTGTATAAAGCAGTAACCTCTGCTGCAGTTAATGCCTCGTCCCAAACGGCTACTTCATCAATAAGTCCTCTGAAGTAATTATAGGGAGAGTGTGTTTGGTTTCCTCCAATTGTAAACATTCCAGTTGAAGAATGATTGCCCTCGTCATTACCTGTGCTGTATTCAGTTCCGTTGAAATACATTCGCATGGAACCATTGTCATATACAGCAACTACATGTTGCCAAACATTAGGCAATACATTTACACCAGTCTGCCATCTACCACCAGTCTGCCCCATAGAAAGCCGAAGGCCTCCACTTTCAATAGCTAAAAAGCGATCCCAACCACCGTCCTCCATACCAAAAATCATTTGCCATCCACCAGAACCTATCGGTTTAATCCACCCCGACCATGTTGTGGAGGGCATTACATTCCTATCAGCATCAATACTTGTTGTAACATGATCGTTTGATCCATCAAAGTCAAGGGCATATGATCCCCCAGAACCTCCGCTGATAGAGAAACTTGCATTATCATCAGAACCCACACCATCAACAAGGGTATAGGTGAAGGTATCTCCACTATCAACATCGGTAGTGGTTAATCCCCCAACAACAGTTCCTGAAGTAAGGTTTTCATCAACAGCAGTTGCGGATAGGTCGATATCAGTAGGCGCTTCGTTTACATCGTTAACAGTAATGGTAAGCGTTTTAGAATAGGTAGCAGACCCATCGGATGTTTGAATTACGACACTGTAGCTGTTTTTAGTCTCAAAATCAAACCCAGCTCCGGTGACTAAGTTAGCACCACTAATGGAGAAACGATCATTGTCACTCCCACCACCAACAAGGGTATAGGTGAAGGTGTCTCCACCATCAACATCGGTAGTGGTCAATCCCCCAACAACAGTTCCTGAAGTAAGGTTTTCATCAACAGCAGTTGCGGATAGGACGATATCAGTAGGTGCTTCGTTTACATCGTTAACAGTAATGGTAAGTGCTTTAGAATAGGTAGCAGATCCGTCTGAGGTTTCTAGCCTTATCGTATAGCTGCTTTTAACCTCAAAATCTAGAGCTGTAGCAGTGAGTAGGTTCGTACCACTCACCGTAAAACTTCCGTTGTCTGTATCACCAGCTCCAGAAATCAGGCTATAGGTATGTATGTCTCCAGCATCTGCATCGGTTGATGATAAGGCTCCAATGGTTGTACCTGTGACAACATTTTCATTTATAGAAGAAGAAGATAAAGCAATGTCCGTAGGTACACTATTTGTGAAAATCAAATTTACTGTATTGTTGCTTTGAGCTGAAGTAGCCGCAAATCCATAGGTATTAAAAACAGCATGAGCAACAGGAGAAATTGTTAAAACTTCATTTCCATCTACAACTCCAGAAAGAGAAAGACCCAATTCAATTGTGTTCCCACTAATACTAATACTCGATGGAGTTGCAGACGATAATGTAGCGTTTCCTCCAGAAAGTGATAGGATAAAGTCAGATGCTTGTAAAGACCCACTCCCTGCATCTGTGTTGAAAGTAACCTGATCAAAAGTTAGGGATGCCGAACTATTGTCAGAAGTTATACTGGTAACTGTGATTTGAGGTGTATTGGTGATCGCAAGGTAATTCTGATAGACTTGGTCATTTGTCAATGCTTGATTATAGAGTAGTAGTTTGTTTATTTTCCCACTCCCAAAATTTTCATCACCATGGTTTCCTATATAAAGTAATCCTGAATTTGGTGATCCCAGTGTACCCGATTGGCTGTTCCTTAGTATTCCGTTTACGTAGGTTCTGATTATTCCTGTAGAATTATCAATAGCGACAGTTACTACAGATAATCTTCCATTGGCCATTTCAGAAGATGCAGTGTACGTGGGTTTTATCATGGATCCCGATGAGCGATTATCGATATCAATTCCTTTGTCACTTCCCACCCAAGTACTAAAATTCCGATTGTTTGTCCCTCCTCCTTTACTTATAAAAGGGCTCCAATCACCCCAATTGGGTTCAAGAACGTAGGATATGGTAATTTCACTAGAGAAATCAAGGGTGTTGTTGTCTTGAATGATAACCCGGTCATTGGTTCCATCAAAACTTATACTTCCTCCACCGACAGCACTATAACTTGCACCGTCAATGACTCCATGATTGTTATTTCCAGATAAGTCATACCAATTATTCCCAGATCCAGAATAGGAACTATTGTTCGCTGCATCAAGAAAAAGAACCAAATTAGTGGTAACAATATTCGGAATCAGATGGCTTGTATTATTGTTTTGTGTGGGTTCTGCTGCCGTTCCACCACTATCATAAATAGAATTTACTGCCGGAGAAACGGTTAGTAGTTCTTTTCCGTTTGGTGTTCCAGATAGGGCTAAACCAAGTGTTACAGTCGTTCCATCAATACTAATGCTTGAGGGTGTTGTTGAAGATAATGTTGCATTTCCTCCAGAAAGAGATAAGGTAAAATCATTTGCTTGTAAACTACCACTTCCACTATTGGTATTGAATACTGCCTCAGAAAAGCTTAGGGAAACAGAGCTGTTGTCCAAAGCAATTTGGGTTTGTGTTATTGTGGGTGCTAGAATACCATCAATCACAATATTTTTGACACTCGCAAGGGATGATCCTCCGCCATGTGAAGGAAGAGTATGGTCGTTTACATACCATCCACTACCATAACCAGCTGAACTAAAGTGTCCGTTAATATCATCCTGCCAAATCGAACCATCTGAGGCCCCTTTTTCACCAATTAAACGATGAACTACTAACTGGCTAGAACCATTTATATAGGTTGAAGGTGAGGTAAAACTATACACCTCTGTTCCATCATCATCTTTAAAGCTAAAATTAAAATTAGCAATTCGTCCATAATAGCCTCCACCATATCGAGCCCACCCATAAAAAGTAAATTCATGTAAATCATTAATACTATAACTTTGATTGAAGGTTATTTCTGCTGTAGCGGGTGAGTTAAAAGTGTAGCTTTTATTATTCGTTTTATTTTGAAGTAGATTAATTACCAGTCGATCGTCACCAAAATTATTTTGATGATGAGTATCTGTAGTGGAAGCTCCTGCTAAACTAGTGGTTGCTACATCGATTACCGATCCTCCGTCAGGAGCAACAATCATGTGGATGGCTTTTAAGGTTTGATGTCCTCCAGAATTTTCAGTAATTACAATTTTTTTAATTCGCTTATTGCTGCCAATTGAAGGAAGGCTAAGGGCAGCAGCTGTATTACTTGAACTGACAATAGTTCCACCGTTTAATTCTAAAGCAGCAGTAGAAGCATAATCCAAATCACCACTCAGATCATCTTCATTCACCGTATAACGAAAGGTCAAAACTGTAGAGCCAGAGCCTGAAAAATAGGTTGCATAAGAATCTGAGTCTCCAGTTTCTAGGAGCAATCGTGGAGAACCACTTACGGTAACGGCATTATCAAATGTTACTTGAATATCAATGGTTTCACCAATTCTGTATGTACCATTGGGGTTGTTTGATGCCACCTGTGTAATCGAGGATTCTGTAAGGTCATTAACAGTAATGGTAAAAGCTTCTTGATACGAATCTGTTCCATCGGATGTTTGCACACGGATGTTGTAACTGCTTTTGGTTTCATAATCTAGAGCAGTATTGGTTAATAGATTGGCTCCGCTTATGGAGAAACTTGCATTATCGGTATCTCCTGCTCCCGAAACTAGGGTATAGGTAAAGCTGTCTCCATTATCGCCATCTGTAGTGGTCAATCCCCCAAAAGTGGTTCCTGAAGTAAGGTTTTCATCAACAGCAGTTGCGGATAGGTCAATATCAGTAGGCGCTTCATTTAGATCGTTAACGCTAATGGTAAAAGCTTCTTGATACGAATCCGTTCCATCGGATGTTTGCACACGGATGTTGTAACTGCTTTTGGTTTCATAATCTAGAGCAGTATTGGTTAATAGATTGGCTCCGCTTATGGAGAAACTTGCATTATCGGTATCTCCTGTTCCCGAAACTAGGGTATAGGTGTGTGAATCTCCGCTACCAGCGTCGGTAGTTGTTAAACCGCCGACTGTAGTGCCTATTGAAACATTTTCATCGACTGAAGTCGAAGATAATGAGATGTCAGATGGAGGTGACGATAAACTATTTGAGGACAATGTTGGTGGGCTGGAAGAATCGTATGAAAGATAGTTTGATATTGCACGGTCAAAAGAATTATTACCAACCGTAAAAGATGGCCCATAGTTCCCCGGGATAGTAATATTACCACTGTTCACAAAAGTATTCCCGTCAAATGAAAAATGATCTGAACACAATATCTTGTTTCCCCATCCACCTGTATTTGATTGAATCCAACTATAAAAGCTAAACCCTCCAGTGTTTTCAATGTTAGAACCTAAAACTTTATAGACATTAACTCCTCTAAAATAGGCGAAAATGTTACTGCTGTTATTTGCGATATTACAATTATCAATTTTAACGAATCGTTCCGTCCTGAAAACAACACCAGAGTTATTGGTGATGTCAGAATTCTGAATTATAGTTTTGTTGGTAAATACAGATTCGTTTATTGGACATCCTTCGGGTGTATTTCCCCAATCAGATCTAAAAAGATAGTTTCCTGCATTATTGTCAATTTGAGAATTATTGACGTTAAGTGTTCCTTTATTTGAGATGAAAGAAATGGTATGGGAACACTCTGTTATTAAAACATCATTTGTGGTAATACCTCCAGTAACATTATTTAAATAAAAAATAGATCCCGCATTACTTCCGGGACTTCCATTATTTTTTAGAGTCAATGAGTTTAATGTTAGATTACCGTTACCACTTACACTAAACATTCTAGAGGAGCTTCCTCCACCGCTGATTGTGGTATTGGTTTTACCGTTACCTGTGATTGTCAGATTTGATGTTATGTTAGTAAATCCAGATGAAATTGTAATCGTTCCACTTAAATTATTTGCAAATACTATTGTTCCTCCTGAACTTGAATATTGATTTATTGCATTTCCGAGTGAACCAGACCCTGAAGGGTTTAAATTAGTTACGGTTATTGTTTGAGAAACAGCAAAGTTTGTCCAAAATATAGCTAATAAGATTAATTGAAGAATCTTTAAATTCATAGTAAGCTGTTATGAGTAATTAGAAGTAAAACTTTTGAAGTTAAAATATTGACTCTGTGAATCACTATTTAATATAGGATTATTAAATTCAAAATTACTTAATTTTGGATCATCAAATCTAGCCTTAACAGAATACGAAACGACTTTCTCCATTTAGAAACATTCGAATGAGCCAAGATAATTACTCACTATATTCATGTGTAATATTTGAAACATTTTTCGTATATTTGAAACATGATCACGAGCCTTTTATTTGTTTCTAATATCCTACTTGGGTCTCTTTTGATATTCATCATGTTGTTTTCTGGTAGAACAAATATTCGGGTAAACGTGTATCTTATTTTGATAATAGCTCAACAAATTTCTCACCGAGCATTCATCTTTTACATCTCGTTCAACAGCCTCGAACTGAACTTATTAGATAATTATCCTGCAATTTTTTCTGTTTTACTGGTCCCTTGTATGTTTCTGTATACGCGTAGGCTTTTGACCAAAAAAAACAACTTTCAAGCCGATTTGCCACACTTTATTGTACCTCTTGTATATATTGTGATAAGTAATTTCATATTTGAAACATCACATCAACAAAATTCTTTGTTTACTTTTACGTTGGTAGGTGTATATTTACTTCTAACCTTTAGAGAGCTCATAAATTCCAAGAAAAATGCACAAACAAAAGATAAAACGGTCAACGTTTGGGTTAATGTTTTAATAAGCGCTTTTGTTTTTATTTATATAGCAGGCTTTGTGTTGAAAGGATATTATGGCTTGGAAACACGCGACTGGCTCATTGACTTTTATGTTGTATCATCAGCGGTTTGGTTTTTCTTATTTGGTTATATCTTTTTGAATCCAATAATACTATATGGAAGGATAATTCTTTTAAAAAGCATAGTTTCGGAAGAGTCTAGTACTGATTTTTGGAAATTCAAGCCCACAAGACCAGTTGAACAAAAGCATCTCTATATCAAGACCGCCTTAGAAGACAGTTATACGGACCTAATTTACAAGCTTATAAAAATACAAGAGGATGATCAACTGATAAAGGAAAACAATTATTCAATCGATTTCTTATCTTCTCAATTGGTTGTTCCCAAATCACATTTAATCTATTTATTCAATTATCATTGTATGTATCGAGGGAATGATTACATTAATTTAATCAAAGTTTTAAAGGCGCAACGACTTTTAAAAGCGGGTTATCTTGAACATAAAACGATTGAGTCATTAGCCCTAGAATGTAATTTTAATTCGAGGATTACGTTCTTCAAAAACTTTAAAAAGCAAACGGGTCTGAGTCCCTCAGAATTTAATGTTAATCTTGCTGTTTAAATTAAGCTTAACTCAGACGGACTTCATGTCAAAAGAGGTTTATTCCAAGTGAGAAGTAGTGCAGGCCTGAGGTGCCTAGATTCAAAGTTCCAAGGTTGGAAGTGTAGTGATAGGAGAAAAGATACCGATCATAATTCATTCCAAATACTGGAGTAAAGTGTTTGTAGTTTTGATTTGCAATTTTAGTCTGGGAAGGTGTATCTATTGTTATGAAATTTTGCCGAAATGAGACACCAAGCCAAATCCGACCTTGCTTTACCAAACGATATACTTTTAGGTTTAAGTCCATACTAGTCTCCTCTGTTTTTTCTAAAAACTGAATTAAAAATGAAGGTTCTAAATTCCAACCGTTGTTGAAGTAAATTTCATACTGAAGTGAAGCTAAGTAATGCTTGAATTTTGATGGATTTATGTTCATGTCCCCAGCTGGATTATTCCCTTGGCTGTTAGTTATATTGATGTTCTTTGCCGAAAGCTGTACCGATAAATGCGTAGACACGTATGCAGCTCCTGCATCAATTGTAAAATAGCCTGTTCCACTCGAGTTGGCATTCAATAGTGGATCTGGAATTCGGGCATCAAAACTACTTTGATCGATGCTGTAATTAATGGATCCGACACTGATTCCAAATGAGAATTCTTTTATGTTATCATTTTTTGTGGGGAATGAACGTCGGGTATTCCATATCGCATCATTCAAATAAATTCGATAACCGAAGGTAAGGTAGTTGGAGTTTTTGGAATGATAGCCGTTGTGATCCTTGAGGAGCTGTAAGCCCAAACTTACGTTTTTAGTCGCTTTGTATTCGGCTGTAAGCAGATTGGTGCCTGGGGCATTTGGAACATTAAACCATTGTTGTCGACTTCCGAGATTGATTCGAGCATTTTTAAGGTTAACTCCTACCATAGCTGGATGAATCACATAGAGATTCTCGGCTAAATATTCATTGAATAAGGGTACAAAGCCTTGGGCGCTTATGACCATAAATTGACCAAAGGCTAAAACCACGAGGCAGGACTTTTTTAGTGTTGCCGTCATCATTCTGGTCTTAATAAACTAAAGTGTCCAATACGTTCTTTTCCATTGTCAAAAAACACCCTAAACCAATAATCGTCTTGAGGTAATTGAAATCCGTTGTAAGTACCATCCCAACCAACTCCTAAGGGGTCTAGGTCAACTAAGAGTTTTCCGTTACGATCGTAAACATAAACACGGCTGTTGGGCTGAAAATTTTCGCTTACTCCTAGGATCTTCCAAAAATCATTAATTCCGTCTCCATTTGGACTAAAAAATTTCATATGACCTAGAATGGAGGTTTCTATTTCGGCTATTCCACAACCGTTTTTGTCTTGTATATAAACCTTGTAAATCCCCGGGAGTATGTTCTCGAAATAAGGGTCGTCTTGGAAGGGGCCAAAGGGGTCCTCAAGAGCAAATTCATAATCACCTACTCCTAAATTTAGCGTATTAATTTCTACAGAACCCGTATCCCCTTCTAGATCAATAACGGTTAAATCATCTTGAGTAAGTGTGGCTATCTCCGAAGACACCAATACCATACGTATCTTTTTCGAACAAGCTGTTCCATCAGTAGTTGTTGCATTTACTTCGTAGGTGCCTCCCTCATAAACAAGGACCTGCGCATCCTCTCCTGCAATGTTTAGTGGGTAATCCAAGCCGTCTTTAGTCCAGTTATATCGATACGACCGATTGTCTGAAGAGGCAACTTCTAGTGTAATAGGATCAAGATTTAAGCATACAATGCTGTTGGTGTCGACGCGTTCGAATTCAGGTAGTTGGTTTACTTTCAGACTTGCAACTTTTTGAATCCCTAGACAGGAGATGGTGTTGAGGTCTAGGTTGTCTACTCTCGCCCATAAGTCTTGTAGGTAGGGAGTTTCCATCAGATAGGTGTCGCTTTCATCTTCAAATACAATCCCGTTTTGTCGGAGTTCGGCATCATCTTGATTGGAATAAAAGGTGATTAGAATGCTTTGTAAAGCGAATTTTGAATCCGAATTTGTTAGCGCATTTTCAATGGTTACAAAAGTATCACGATCCCAAGATTCGATTCCTGGGGCAAGGGGTTTTATTTCTGTTTCGCAGGTCTCAAAAGGAATAAAAAAAGTAGAATCTATAAGGCTGGCACCAACTTTAATTGTCAACGACGAAGTTTCAGAACAGCCAAAGACAGAGCTGGTTTTTACAAAAAGAACTTCTTCGAAAGCGGTGTTTTGGTAAGTAGATGGATTCGGAATTAAAGAAGTAATGTCGTAGTTTGGGTTGGTGTAAAATTCAAATGTTTCATTTCGGTAGTTTTGAGAAATAAGCGACCCCAAGGCATTGAGGTTAAAGCATGTTTTCCCATCATTTAAAGTATCATTGTCGCACTGTTCTACAAGCAGGTTTCGATTGAGGATTATTGGGAATTGATGTACCGTTGCAGTGACCGGAGTTCGAACTTCATTTGGGCAGTCGGTCGGGATGAGGTCAATCCAATAAGTTGTGGTGTTGCTAGGGAGTACGGTAATTGTTGATCCCGTAAATAGAACGGTAGTCCCAGTTTCACTAGTATACCAATTTATTTCCGAGACCGTAGCACTCACACTTAGTGTTTGTGGTGTTCCTAGGCATGCTTCAGAATTTTCTGCACTAATAATTCGGGGCATTACTAGGCGGGTGCTCGCAGAAATATTGAGTTCAGGATCTCCAGGTGTACCCCCATATTCTACGACATATCCTTTGGCTTGAAAAGGCCCAGAGCTTAAGCTATTGTTTGGTAAATCGTTCCAAGATCCAGCAAATCCAACCGATGGATCGGTTATGTGGGCATAGTCTTCGTTCCCTATGTTGTTGGGTTCATTCGTATTCCAATTGGCGTAATTGGGCGAACTTCCATTCGAAAGCCCTGTCCAAAATACTGTACCCGCTTCAGGTCCGGTTACCCACTTCCAAGTTCCTTCTGTCTCCTGATCCGATCCCCCAATCCAGCCAACTCCTGTGGCCAGTTTGCCCGAAATATCGGCCTCATCTGAGGATAAAATTGTTGCTAAGTACCCTTGTATTCCGAAATAATTTCTGTTTTCTGCGGCAATTTTAGCATCCGACCACCGGATGCCTAAACTTGGAACGAACTCGTAGTAGTGTTGCGTAGAGGGGAGGTAGTTGGCACTTCCGATTGTTATTGAAAAATACTTGTCATTAGTTGGCTCTGGATTATTGCTGTAAAAAACAACATCTTTAACGGCGCCAACAAAATCGTTGTAATCACTTCCCGATGCAGCACTTTGCAGGGTTAGTTTTGCTTCAGCTGCATTCCAACTGCTGCTTATGTCATGTGTTCCATTGAGGCGTAAAACATCTTCTCCTTGCACATAGCCTTGGGAAATTTGAATATAAACTGCTGTGACTGTACTATCATCATTATTTTCAATGGAAAATTCAGTGACGATCTTGTGTTCGGAAAGCTTACAGTAGGCTTGATCGCCTTCTGCTTTCAATACGGGAGGGTTTGAAGTCTGAGCAATAAGAATATGAGTCCATAATGTTACTGCCGTTAAGACAATACTCCTAAACTTAATAAAGGCTTGTAACAACTTAACGATGGTTTGGTGATCTTTAACACTTTTAGTACAAGCTCAAAGGTAGAAAATAGTATCTGTTGTTTTTACTTGAATTAAGGATATTATTTATTTGTCTTTTTTACTGCATCAAAAGCTGTGCTGAGATCATTAATTAGATCTGCATGGTTTTCTACTCCAATAGAAATACGAATGAGTCGTTCTGTAATTCCGATAGCTTTTTTAAGTTCAGGAGCCACTCCTGCGTGGGTCATTGTGGCTGGATGTTGAATGAGGCTTTCGGTACTCCCTAAACTAACGGCCAGTTTAATCAGTTTCAGATTGTTCAGGAAGGTGAAGGCTTCTTTTTCTGTACCCTTAATTTCAAATGCGATCATTGCTCCTGCGCAAGTGTACTGTCTCTGATATACTTCATAGGCTGGATGATTGCTGTCAATAGTTCCTAAATAATACAAGCTACTTACTTGAGGATGATTTGTTAAAAAACGTGCAACCTCTTGTGCATTGTGCGCTTGTTGTTCCATGCGAACTTTAAGAGTTTCCAGGCTTCTAAGGAGCAACCAACAGGTATTAGGACTTGCCATATTTCCTAAAAAAGTTCGTAAAACTTTTATGCGTTGCATTACTTCATTGTTTCCCAGAACAGCTCCAGCGATTAAGTCGCTATGTCCTCCGATGTATTTGGTGGCTGAATAGACGATTAAGTCAGCTCCATGTTCAAGTGGATGCGACCATATTGGTCCCATAAAAGTATTGTCTACGGCTAAAAGAACCTGCTTATCATCTGTAGAAAAATGATCTGCAACTGTTTTACACAGACGAATATCGATCAATTCATTCGTTGGATTTGCAGGGGTTTCAATGTATATCAGAGCTAGATTTGACGCAAAGCCACTGGCTTCTATCATCCTAATGATTTCCTCTTCTGATTGGTTTGGTCTGAAGCCAAGAGACATTACGCCGATTGATTTTAAAAAATAATTGATGAAATGTTCTGTCCCCCCATAAACAGGTTGACTATAGAGGAGTAAATCGCCTGGTTTTAAAAATTCGAGTAATACGGTACTTATTGCCGACATGCCGCTTTCAAAAACTGCACATTGGTAAGCCTTGTCCCAAAGACACAGCCGATCTTCTAGGATTTCTAGGTTGGGATTGTTGATTCTGCTGTAAATAAGCCCCATTTTCTCATCGACTTCTTTTTCTCTTAAGCCATAGGCTACTTCAAAAAACGACTTTCCTTCTTCAGCGGTTTTAAATGTAAATGTTGAGGTTTGAAATATTGGTGGTTTTATGGCTCCTTCGGATAATTCAGGTTTGTATCCATGGGTCATCATGAGGCTTTCTGGCTGAAATTTTGCTTCCATATCTTTATCCTTTTTAGGGATAAAGTTACATTATAAGATTAATTTTAGTGTTATTATGATTAATTACAGTAATATTTCCTGAAAAAAATGTAATTTGAGTGAATAATATTTTTGCATTTTGTTGAACCCTATTGAAAAGGAAACTTTCCTATGATTAAATTAGATTCCGTTGACAAAAAACTTCTAGGAATACTTCAAGAAGATTCCAAGGTAAGCGTAAATGAATTGTCAGTTAAATTAAACTTGACGAAATCGCCCATTTACGATCGAATTAAGCGTTATGAGAATTCAGGGCTTATTGAGAAATATGTAGCAGTTTTGGACCCCAAAAAAGTCGAAAGTACAATGGTTGTATTTTGTTCAGTTTCTCTTGAAAATCAAAAGCTTGATGCAATTGAAGCTTTTGGATTGGCAATAGCAACACTGCCCGAGGTGGTTGAGTCTTACCTTATGGGAGGAGCTAATGATTTTTTGTTGAAAATAATAGTTGAAGATCTTGAGGCCTACCATCAGTTTTCGTCAGGTGTATTGGCAGCTTTACCAAACATAGCTCAGATTAAGAGCACCTTTGTTTTAAACGAAATAAAGCGATCTACTGCAATCCCCTTGTGTTGATGGATGTTTTTACAATAATAAAAAAGGCACTCCTAGAGTGCCTTTTAAGAAGATGTGGTATTAAAAACTTAAGCCGCCTTAAAGGCTTTTAATTTTTCAATTAATTTTGGAAGTACCTCAAAAGCATCTCCCACAATTCCGTAGTCTGCAGCTTTGAAAAACGGCGCTTCAGGATCAATATTGATGACTACTTTTACTTTAGACGAATTGATTCCTGCTAAATGCTGAATCGCTCCAGAAACACCAATGGCGATATATAAATTAGAAGCTACTGGTTTTCCTGTTTGACCAACGTGTTCGCTATGGGGTCTCCATCCCATGTCAGAAACAGGTTTGGAACATGCAGTTGCAGCACCAAGTGTAGCGGCTAGATCTTCGATCAAGTACCAGTTTTCTGGGCCTTTGAGTCCACGCCCACCCGATACTACTACATCGGCATCGGCTATGGTAATTACACCGGTAACTTTTTCTACTGAAGAAACCTGCATAGAGCTTGTGGCTTCCTCTACTGCAACACTGCTTTGTGATGGGCTACTTTGTGTTTCAATAATTCCAAAAGCATTACTAGACAATCCAATGATATTAATCGGTTGGTTTGAGCTTACAATACTCAATGCTTTGCTGGTGTAACAGGTTCTTTTGAGTGTAAGGGGTTCGGTGCTTTCTGGAAGAGCGATTACATTGGAGGTATATGCTGCTGCTAATTTTACAGCTAATAAAGGAGCTAAATATTTACTGTTCGCACTTGAGCTTACAACGACTAGGGAAGCTTCTTTTTCCGAAGCAATTTGAGCGAGTGCAGCTGCGTATTTTTTTGCAGAAAAACTAGAGGTGAAAGCGCCAGTTATATTAACGACTTCATCAACTCCATAAGTACCTAGTGCACTCCCGTCTTCTTGATTAAAAGTAACGGCAACAAGTTTTTGTCCCACTTGGTCCGCTAAAGCTTTTCCGTAAGATGCAATTTCGAAAGCTACTTTTTTAAAACTTCCATTTTCTGTTTCTGTGTATATTATTACTGCCATAAGTTCGTTTTTAAAAAGAGTTAAATAACTTTTGCTTCGTTGTGAAGTAAATCGATTAAAGTATCTATGTCGTCTGCGTCGATCAACTTAACCTCTCCTTTCGGAGCTGGTTTGTCAAAAGAAACAACAGTTGAAGAAGCAACGGCATCTGTAGCTGCCATAACCTCAAGAAATTTTTTACGCGCTTGCATAATTCCCCGCATATTGGGTATGATCAGGTCCGACTCTTCAACCAAGCCTTTTTGAGCTCCAATTACTAGAGGAAACCCACTGCTTACAATTTCTTTTCCACCGTCGATTTCACGAGCAGCTGTAGCTTGATCATTTTCTATTTCTAAAGAAATACAATTGGTGATGTATTCATAATCCAACATCCCAGCAACTAAACCCGGAACCATAGCGCCATTGTGGTCAATAGATTCTCTTCCAGCAATTATTAGATCATAAGATTCTTTTTCGCAAACTGCAGCGATTTGTTTGGCTACAAAATAACCATCAGTAGGATCAGCATCAACTCGAATTGCTTTGTCCGCACCAATGGCCAGGCATTTTCGTAGGGTAGGTTCGCAGCTGGCATCACCAACAGTCAAAACGGTTACCTCTGCTTGTTGTTTTTGTTGAAACCACACAGCGCGGGTTAGACCAAACTCATCATTTGGGTTGATGATGAATTGCACCCCTTGGGTGTCGAATTTTGTATTCGAATCCACAAAATTTATTTTTGATGTGGTGTCGGGAACGTTGCTTATACAAACTAAAATCTTCATATATTTTCTTTAATAAGTTTCTTTTTCTGTTTACTTCTAGTAATTTGCAGTATGTAACAAAAAACTGTAGGTGAATATACGCTACAAAAATGATGAAAATTTTATTTAATTTCAATTTAATTTCAAATAAATTTCATTATTTTCATATTCGAGATGTTTTTAGAAAATAAGTTGCAATGATTTCTTTATGAGTAGTTTGAATGTTAAAAGAAAAAGAGGGAGACCCGTCGCGTCAGAAAAACTAGACACCACAGTTTTGTTAGAAGCTGCTTTGGTTGTTTTTTCAGAGCATGGTTATGAAGGAGCCCAACTCAAAGAAGTTGCAGCCATGGTAGGCGTAACCACACCCTTGATTAGTTACCATTTTGAAAATAAAGAAGACCTTTGGAAGCAGTCCATCATTCATTTGTCGGCCAAGATTATGGAGCGCTATGAAGAAGTAAGAAAAGAACACAGTGATTTGAGTGGAATAGCCCTGCTAAAAGCGTTTACAAGACAATATTTACATCTGATGGCAAAATTTCCTTCCATGTATAAAATTTTACTTCAGGAAATGGGGAGAAAATCTTGGCGATACGATTTTGTCAGTCAACACTTGCTTATGCCTGTAGTGTGGTTCAGTCACAAACCCATAACAGAAAGTAAAGATTTAGCTGAATTCAAAGCCATTCCTGTTGCAAATTTTGTAAGCATTATGTTTGGAGCAACCAGTAGCTTTTTTGTTCTTGCTCAGACATTAGAAGCAGAATATGGGATATCGCCGTTTACGGATGAAAACATAGAGATGCATGCCCATATTATGAATGACCTTATTTTCAAGCAGTTTGAATGATCAATAAATAATTTAAAATCAAAACCCTAAACAAGAATCCCAATGATCTTAAAAGATTTTACTGAATTTAAAACCCTACAAGGAACCACATTAGAACCATCACCATGGTTACAAGTCGAGCAAGAAATGATCGATCATTTTGCAGCAGCGACAAAAGATTATCAATGGATCCATGTCGATCAAGAGCGTGCCAAACTGGAGTCACCTTATAAGTCAACCATAGCCCATGGGTTTTTATCTATTGCATTAATCCCAAAATTCTTAACCGATGTTCTCGAAGTTTCCTCCCTTAAAATGGGTTATAATTACGGGCTAGAAGAGGTGCGTTTTCCCCATCCTGTAACCGAGGGTTCTTTCTTACGCGGCATTGTCCATATCGAGAGTGCTGAAGATCAAAAATTCAATAGCCTCAAGATTATTTGGAAGGTAACCATCGAGATTAAAGGTGTGCGAAAACCTGCCTGTGTAGCTAAGATGATAACAATAGTTTATGAATAATTTGTTTTAGAATTAAAGTTCCAAGGAAAAACCTATCTTTGTATTCAAATCTACTCTGCTTCAGAGAAAAGAAGTTGTGTTGCTTGCACGAAAGTGCAAGAGGTTTGTAGAAAACCAGTGAAGAGCTTTCCAATTACTTGGAGGGCTTTTTTTATTTTAAAGGCTTTTTGCCACAAAGGTTGATAAGTAGTTTTCTCAATTGTTTTCACTAATGAAATAAATCATTAATTTTCAATAAATTTTAATATGCTTATTTTAACTACTGTAGCTGCGTTGGCCTCTCTCTTGGGGGTGCTGTATTTAATACTAAAGAAACCAGGTCAACAAGCACCTTCTGAATTGAACGAAGTTCTTCAGAACAGTATTCGAAACGAGTTTCTGATCAACCGAGAAGAATTTTCTAAAAGCTTAAAAGAGAACCGACAAGAACTCACTCAAGGATTGGAGCGTTTGACGGAGAAAATGGAACTGAAGTTGGTTTCATTAAACGAAACCTTAAATGCTACAGCAAAAGAAAATCGAGGAGAATTGAAAATCAACCTCAAAGAGTTTCAAGGTGCATTTTCTAAAAACGTTAAAGAGTTCAACGACTTACAACGTCAGAAGTTCGATCAAATGAACCAAAATCAAGAAGAGTTGGTAAAAACTACAGAGATCCGCTTGGAGAAAATGCGAGAAACAGTAGATGAAAAACTCCATAAAACCCTTGAAGAACGTCTGGGCAAATCTTTTGAAACGGTAACCCAGCAATTACTTCAAGTCCAAAAAGGATTGGGAGAAATGCAACATTTAGCTTCGGGAGTAGGGGACTTAAAGAAAGTCTTGAGCAATGTTAAAACTCGAGGGATTTTAGGAGAAATACAGTTGGGTAATATTTTGGAACAAATTTTATCTCCAGAGCAATATGAATCGAATGTTAAAACCAAAAAGGAATCCGATGCTCTCGTTGAATACGCAATCAAACTTCCGGGTAAGGATGCCAACGACTCCGCTGTTTATCTGCCCATTGACGCTAAATTCCCTCAAGAAGACTACGTCCGTCTTCAAACTGCATACGACGCAGGAGATACGGGTGCAATAGATGCTTCCATAAAAGCTTTGGTGCAATCTGTTAAACGCTTCGCTAAAGAGATTTCTAGTAAATACATCGATCCGCCACATACTACCGATTTTGGGATTATGTTTTTACCTATCGAAGGCCTCTTTGCCGAAATCGTAAGGCAACCTAATTTAATAACGGATCTGCAACGGGACTATAAAATAGTGATTACTGGCCCCACAACTCTAGCCGCAATGTTGAACAGCCTACAAATGGGCTTTAAAACACTTGCAATTCAGAAACGAAGCAGTGAGGTTTGGAATGTACTTTCATCTGTTAAAAAAGAGTTTACAACCTTCGGTGGGGTTCTTGAGAAAGCACAGAAAAAACTCAATGAAGCAAATAATGAAATTGAAACCTTAGTAACAACGCGCTCCAGAATGATGCTCTCCAAGCTTCGAAATGTAGAGCAATTAGAAGAACAGGTCTTAGAAAAACCTCCAGTAGATCCTTTGATTGATTTTAAAGAGTAATCAGATCCTACTGGGTATTTTCAATTTCATTTTTCGAAACTAAAAACTTCTCGCAGCCAAGATTAGTTCTTCAACTCCAATTCTATTGATTTGATGTAGTTTATCTTGGTTATCTCAGCTTTCGGCATATTGGGATCTCCCACCAATGTTTCCTCTATTGAATCCGCAATTTCTTTATAGCTGCGGCCATTTTCTAATCCTAGAATTGTTTTCTGGTAGAGGTTCATGAGCGAATCCCTCAGATCGAGTACATCCTGTTTAGAACTCAAGTTTCTATGACCCGGCATAATAACCGTTTGATCATCTGCGAGCGCCGCAATAGATCCTAATACCTCGATAATTCCTTTGATAGAGCCCCCATTATTCAGATCCACATAAGGATACCCATACCGAACAAAGGCGTCACCCGTGTGCATAATGTTTGCGTTTTTACAATATATTATGGTATCGCCATCGGTATGGCCAGATCCGAAATTATACATTTCGATAGCTTCACCATCTTCTGAGAGTGTCAATTTACTGTTGTATGTAATTATGGGAAGTGCCTCCGATGGGTATTGATCTTGAACAAAACCGTCTATAAAATCATAAATTCCACCGTAAAGAGTTGTTACTTTTTGCATTCTTATTTTTGCATTTTCATGCGAAATTATTGGAATCCCCATTTATTCAAAAGCTCTATTTCCGTCAGAATGATCGTGATGATAATGGGTATTGATGATGTATTTTATCGGTTTGGCTGTGATTTCTCTCAGAGAAGACATAAGTACCTCTTCTATGATTTCGTATTTATTGTCTACCATGACTACGTTTTCATCTGAAATATAAATCCCAACATTACCGCCTCCGCCAATCAACATATAAAATTGATCATTGATCTTCTCAACTTCAAAGTATTTGACAGTTTCTTCGACTTTTTTAATTTCCTCGTTATATTTCGATAGATTAGGTGTCTGTGCCCAACTCAATGTTACCAGGGTGCTAAAGAAAAACAAAAGTAAATTCAATTTCATAGATATAGTGTTTAGTTTAAGATAAACGATTTTTATTTTCTAGGGCGAACAGAAAAAGAATTTATACACTTTATTTTCAGCTTTGTGCAAAAACAAAAAATCCTCTAAATCAATGATTTAAAGGATTAAAATGTGGTACCTCCAGTACTAAAACCAATATCATATATAATTGATATACAGATATATAGAAATTAAAATATACTTAATTTGGAACAAAAAATGTTCCATTTGGAACAAATCTTGTTCCAACCTCTGTTAGATTTGGCAAAAGTTATTTCTTCTTTTTTCAACTCATTTTCTTTACGTTTTCTAAAGTTTCTAATATTTATATATGTAACCTACTCTCCATCATAGGGGTTAAGAGTAGACCACCCTTTATCCAACAACCATAGATGAGGAAACGAAGATGGGGAAAGGATTAGGGTTAGAAGTTGGTTAGTATTCTGTGGGATTGAAATAATATCTAAACATAACGGAAAAGGTTTCACCAATAGTTACAAAAATGGTTTTACTATAAATCTGATATGGGGGATGAAAACTAACTGGTCAGAGGAAATTTAAAACTCACTATTCTAAAGGAGTAAAAACCCTCAAAGGGGATTACTGTATCTAATAACTACTTAACTTAAATCAACTGAAAAGTTTAAAATAAAGAGTATCAACCTCGAACTGATTAAGTATTACAAGCACGAGGTTATTACTGTTTTTTAAAATACTCTGAAACGAAATAATATGAAAGAAAAGATAACAGATGAACAAGCAAGATATATGGTAGATATACTTAAAAAGAAATCAGAACTAATTAAGAACTTCTACTATAAAATAGATAAGTACAGAATATCAGGAGACAGAGAAACTTATAGAAAGACGTTTAAAGAACTATTAGAAAAAGAAGAGATAAAAGTATATGGAAAGAAGATTGAGTAAAAAAGATTTAATGGAACTCTATGGAGTAGATAGAGTAACCATAGAAGATTGGAGAAGAAATAGAGGATTAAAGATGATAGAAGTATCTACTCATTCAAAATACATAACAGAAAAGGATTTAATAGAGTGGGAAAATAGTATGAAGGGTAATATTAAAGTTAAGAGGTTAATTAATCAAAGTGTATCAGAATGAAGATAGGTGAAGGGTTGATATACTTTCTTTAAATATTTTGATTTGATTAGTATATCAGTATTTACAGGTTGAGGTTTCTTGTAACTGAGAAAATACTTTTCCCCTAAACCCCAATCGGAGTGGTTTTTATATCGGAGTTAATTTTTTACTCCCTATAGGAAATCATTTGGTTCGAACCCTAAAGACCTATTTTCGAAACAAATGATACGGTTTTTGAGAGATATTTAATTTCTATTAAAAATAACAACTTTAGTTAGATTTAGATTCAATTGCAAGTGCAAAGATTTTTAAGTATAATATTCTTTTAGAGTTATTACCAAAGAGAAATAATTGAATTTACACCCATTAATCTTCTAATACTTCTAAAACAATAAAAAATCCCTTAGCTTAGTAGTTAGTAACAAAGTAGATATATGCCTACTAGTACGTTTAGCCCTAAGTTGTGCATAATGCATAAAAATCGTGCTTAAATTGAACATTTGAACTTAAAAAGCCAACCGTACAAACATCACTTCACAATATTATATTTAAGCATTTACTTAAATAAGAAATAAACTTAACTTTGTGTTATGGAAAATAATTCTTGCATAAGACAACGAGCCGATATTGAACAAATAAATCGTTGCAAAGACACAGTTTCGGAATTAAACGAATCGTTCGACTATTTGGCTAACGGACTTTCATTAGTCGGAAATAGTGTTCGACTGAAAATACTTTACCTACTTTTTGAGGAAAAAAGACTTTGTGTTTGTGATTTAAGCGATATTCTTGGAATGAACATTTCTGCAATCTCTCAACATTTGAGGAAAATGAAAGACCGTAATCTATTAGAAACCGATAGAGAAGCCCAAACGATTTTCTACTCACTCACGGCTGAATACGAAAAAATGCTAAACCCATTTTTTGAGATACTTGATAAAAACAAAATTTTAGAAACAATATGAAAAGTGATAACAAACTAATTGGTACAGGTTTATTAACCGCAATTACAGCTTCATTATGTTGTATTACACCAGTTTTGGCTCTAATCGCAGGAACGAGCGGTATTGCATCAACATTTTCTTGGATAGAACCTTTTAGACCTTATTTAATCGGACTTACAATTTTGGTTCTTGGTTTTGCTTGGTATCAAAAACTAAAACCTCAAAAAGAAATTGACTGCGAATGTGAAACGGACGAAAAACCAAAATTTATTCAATCAAGGAAATTTTTAGGAATTGTAACTGTTTTTGTAATTGTAATCTTGGCTTTCCCATACTATTCAGGGATTTTTTACCCATATACAGAAAAGCAAATAATCTTAGTTGACAAATCGGACATTAATACAACGGAATTTAAAATCAGCGGAATGACTTGTGCGAGTTGTGAAGAACACGTCAATCACGAAGTGAACAAACTAAACGGAATTGTAAACTCAACGGTGTCTTACGAAAATGGAAATGCAATCGTTGAATTTGAAAAGACCAAAACCAATGAAACGGAAATTGAGAAAGCAATTAACTCAACAGGTTATCAAGTAACCGACAAAAAAGAAAACTAATGGAAACCATATTAAAATCTGAAATTACTTGTCCAAACTGCGGACATAAAAAAGTGGAAGATATGCCAACAAACGCTTGTCAATTTTTCTACGAATGCGAAAATTGTAAAAAGGTTTTAAATCCAAAAGAGGGAGATTGTTGTGTTTATTGTTCATACGGAACTGTAACTTGTCCACCAATTCAAGAAAATAAAAGTTGTTGTTAAAAATCCAACGATGAAATCCATACATATTTGCAATTCGCCTCAGCCAACACACAATCCAAAAATTGCAAAAGAGTATGTCTTGCCAACGCTCACTCCCGATCAACAGGGAGAGATGAAATAATTAGAAATACTTCTTCAAATCATACCCCACAAAACTCCTCCCTAACTTATCACAAACCCTTCCAGTTGTTCCACTGCCCATAAATGGATCTAAAATAAATTCAACTTCTGTTAGATTTAACAGAAGTTATTTCAAAAATTAGGTTTCTTGTAACCCCAATTAAACTTTTCCTCTAAACCTTAATCGGAATGGTTTTTATATCGGAGTCATTTTTTTCTCCCTATGGAAAATGATATGGTTCGAGTCAAACAGGGGGAGCAAGTAAAATGATAAAACCGTTATACTGTTATAGTGTATCGGTTTTTTTTTATTTTTGATACTATATTAATTAGACCAAAAATTTGAATCAAACGCGCTTCAAAATTGACAAAATGGATTGTCCTTCAGAGGAGAATCTCATTCGTATGAAGTTTGAAGTATTATCTCAAATAAAACACTTGAAGTTTGATTTAAACCAACGAGAGCTAACTATTTTTCACGATAACAATATCGAGGAAATTGAGGAAAGTCTAAGGTCGCTAAATCTCGGTCATAAAAAACTTTACACGGAAATAACTGACCGAAAATCTTTTGATCAAGACCACAAGACTAATCAGAAAAAGGTACTTTGGTCAGTTCTTATAATTAATCTTGTTTTTTTCATTCTCGAAATGAGTTATGGGCTTGTATCAAAGTCGATGGGTTTAATAGCCGATAGCTTGGATATGCTCGCAGATAGTTTTGTTTACGCAATCAGCTTAATCGCTGTAGGAAAATCTTTGATCTATAAAAAAGCAGTAGCCAAAATTGCTGGTTATTTTCAAATCGTTTTATCTTTAATTGGACTTGGCGAGGTAATTAGAAGAATTATTTATCCCGTAGAGTTTCCAAATTATCTAACAATGATCATAATCTCAATTTTTGCATTAATCGGAAATGGAATTTGCCTATATCTCCTCCAAAAGTCAAGAGACAAGGAAGAAGCACATATGAAAGCAAGTCTCATTTTCACCTCAAATGATGTCGTAATTAATTTAGGGGTGATTTTAGCGGGAATACTGGTATATTGGCTAAACTCCAACATGCCTGACCTGATTATCGGTACAATTGTATTCTTTATTGTCTCTAAAGGAGCTTTCAGGATTCTTAGCCTGAGTAAAAACTAAATTCATAATTCTGTTTAGTTGTACTGCAACTTCTGACAACAGGGGGAGCAAGTAAAATGATAAAACCGTTATACTGTTATAGTGTAGCGGTTTTTTTTGTTTCTGAAAAAAATAAAGTAACGTATACTTCTCAAATATAAAAAAATGATACTTTTGCGTTACATTAATAAATCAATCACTATGGACGTTAAACTTATCATACCTATTCTTGGTATAATTACAGGAATTATAATTCCTATTGCTGTATTTATCTGGCTATACTACGATGCCAAAAATCAAAGAGAAGCTGTTGTAGAAATAGCTAAACACTTAAATGATCCAATTAAGTTGGAGGAACTCTTAACCATTTTTGATGAGAGAAAGAAAGAGCCAATTGATTTTAGACGTGGTGGTGTGATTACCATCTTCGTTGGAGCCGGACTCTTCTTCTCTGGTTATTTTATCTTAGGTAGTATCCTAAAGGCAGTAGGAGCCTTAGTTGGTTTAATTGGAGTTGGTACGATGATTGCCGGTTATTTATATCCAAATACTGAGAAAGAAATAACTGACGCTGTAAATCAGTTTGAAAAAAAATAAGAATGGGTAGAAACCATCAGAAGCTCTTAAATAATTTAGAAGAATTACGAAAAGGTGCTGGCTTGACTCAAGAAGAACTTTCCACTAAAGCAGAGGTTTCAAGAAAAAGTATTAATGCTATTGAGAATGGCGTTTATATTCCTTCAACTGTATTATCCCTTAAAATCGCAAAGACATTAAGTTGTAGGGTAGAAGATATCTTTCAACTCCCTTAAATATTGAACCTCGTCCACTATTGGATATAGATGGCTACAACTTTCGTCAATTGGGGGAGCAAGTAAAATGATAAAACCGTTATACTGTTATAGTGTAGCGGTTTTTAATACTCCTTCAAATCATACCCCACAAAACTCCTTTCTAACTTATCACAAACTCTACCAACAGTTCCACTTCCCATAAAAGGGTCTAATATCAATTCAAACTCTTTCGATGTTTGAAGAATGGGTAAGGTTATTATTTTTTCAGGGAAAGGAGCGGGGTGTTCTCCTTCAATATCTAATTTTTGATTTGCTACCGAGGTCCTAACAATATCCTCATTCCAATAATCCCCCATATTCTTTCCTTTGATGTTGGGTAAGTATGGAGATATGGAATTTGAATACTCCCCATTTACACTACGATGTCTTGGTGGAAGAGAAGGTTTAGTTTTATCAGAGAGTTTGGTGAGTGTTGGGTAGTAATCATACTCCATTGATTTGGTAAGATGAAATATAAACTCATAAGAAGGGGTAAGATTAGATTTTGAAGAGGAGGGTTTTGGATTGGTTTTAGACCAGATAATGGTATTCCTCAATATCCAACCTTGTTCTTGAAGTTTAAGAACAACTCTATGAGGTACATTTTGAAGATTTCCATTATAAAAAGTATCTCCTAAGTTTAAAAAGAAACTTCCCCTTTCATTTAATACTCTTTTACAATCTCTAAGATGTTCTGTAAGATTAACTACAAACTCTTCAGAAGTTTTCTCATTTCCTAATCCTTCTTCTTCAGAATACTTTCGTTTGTTCCAATAAGGAGGTGAAGTAAAGATAGTTTGAACCTCACCATCATTTAATTCACTCATATCATGGGATGATTTCTTATAAAACCTCCACGATGAACTCTTAGTTGCTTTTGATTTATTGTTGGGTTTGGTTTCTCTACTTTCTTTCTCTTTAAGTTCTCGTTGTATTTGAAGATAAGATTGGTTTACCGTAAGAATTCCTTTGTCTAAGAGTTCAATATGGTCAGGATGGTGTTTATGAATAAAAATCAATCTCTGTAATTGAGAAGAAGAGATTCCCATTTCTTTTGAAACCATATCTCGAGAAGAACTTCTGTTAGATTTAACAGAAGTTAAATCCGTTCTCCTACCTTGTCCTTTTCTATAATACCCATCAAGTATTAGATATTCATTAATAAGTTCCTTAAAACTCTTTATTCTCTGTTTATTGAAGTGGATAAGAAGTAATTCTTCTTCTCCATTCTTAACTTCTTTAACCTCAACCTCAACTTCTTCCCATCCCAATCGTTTTACAGATTCAAATCTTCTATTTCCGCTGATTACTTGATTACGAGAATCAATTATTAGAGGTTGTAATAATCCAACCTCTGAAATGCTTCCCATCAGTTCCTCAATAGAGGATAGGGTATAGATTTCTTTGTTCTTAGGGTGATGTTTGAGTGAGGATACTTTAACCTTCATGGGGTGAAGGTAGCGAAGAATTTTATGGTATGCAAGTAATCAGTGAAAATTTAAATATTAAACTAACCTAGATACTTTTTTCAAGTATATATCTTCAGGAATAAGACCTTTTTCAAACAATGACTTTAATTCTAACAATCGATTTTCAAGGGAATCTTGATTATTGAACTTTTCATCCTTCTTTTGATTTAACTCTAGGGAAAAGAGTTTTCTTCCTTCTTCATCAAGTTCAGATGATGTGGTAGAAAAATATTGGTGGTATACTCTTTCTGTTGAATGACCTGACATTGACATCATGACATGTGTAGGTATTTTATTTTCAATTCCTTCTCTTATAAAAGTTCTTCTCATAATATGGGATGATAGTACAGAATGAATCGGAACTCTTGTATCACTTTCATTTATTATTTTTCCTTCTACGTTAAACTTAGGTTTGGAAACTAATCTATTTAGTCCAACTATTTTACCAATTTCCTTTATCTGTTTATTCATCTTTTGGTTTGTGGGTAAGTTTCCAGAAGAAGACCTTGGAAAAATATAATCTGTTCGTTTTTTATTTTTAGAATATTTCTTCCAAATCTCAAAAGTCAATCTGTTAATAGGAACCTTTACTTGTTTTCCAGTTCTACTCTTTTCCATTCTAAAAACAAAATATCCTTTTGATCTATCCTCAGAGAATTGGTAATTATCTAATCTCAAAGAAATAAGATCTCCAAACCTACATCCAACACCACAACCAAAAACTAATATGTCTTTATAAACTTCTAGGTTAGTATAGGTGTTCGTTTTACCATTCTTTAATTCATCGTAAAAAAACTCATTAGAATGTTTTTTATGATTTTTGTTTGAAAAATTAAATTCTTCATATTGATATAGTTGTAAGACTTCTTCTCTTGTTAAATAAACGACTTCCTTTTCAAAATTATGATTGAAAGGTATAACGGATATTTTATGATTAGTATATCCTTGTTTACTACACCAATTAACAAATGAAACAAGTGATTTTAATCGTTTTCTTATTGTAGTGGGTTGATCTCCTTTTTCAGAGTAATATTTCAAAAATGATTTTTGATATTCTTCATCTATATTGGAAACTAATACATTGTAATTCAATGTTTTATTATAATATTGAGTGAATTCATTAATTCTTTTAATGGAGGTAAAAATACTTTTCTTGTATCCTTTTCTTAGGGTTATTTCATTTTCTATGTAATCACAATATTCATTGAGCAAGAAAATCAAGTCTAGATTCTCAAAAGTTTTTTTGACTTCTTCCTTTTTAAAATTCTTAAGATTGTTTTTAACTAATTCAACAACAGGTATTTGACCATTTAATTTGATTCTATCAATTATCTGATTTACTTCACTTAATTTTTGTTTTAAGAGAATGTTTTTTGAAATATGATTTTGATCAGTTTTTAATACTGGATCAGATTTTCTTCCTTGTTTCCAATTTTTATCCCAATCTTTAAATAAAACTGTAACATCAGAAGGGATTCGTAATTTCTTCCCTTTAAAATAATAATTCAGATATATAGTAATTTTATCTGAAGGTTTATAATCCGTTTTTTTCTTAGTTAAATTGGGTGAAATATAAACACTCATAGTGTCTTAAAAGTACTAAAAAATCTCCATATTTGGAACAAGATTTGGAACAAATTAGAACCTTTAAAAAACAAAACCCTGTAAATCAGTGACTTACAGGGTTAAAATGTGGTACCTCCAGGAATCGAACCAGGGACACATGGATTTTCAGTCCATTGCTCTACCAACTGAGCTAAGGTACCTTTTGGATGGGTGCAAATATAGTGTCCTTTTTAATTCTCCACAAAACATTTTATCTATATTTCTTATTGTTTATTTTAGCCAAAATGAATTTGAACTATGAATTTGATTATTGACGCAGGTAATACTGCAGTAAAGCTTGCCGTCTTTGAAGAAGGTCACCTTATTTTTACACAACATGTCGATGCTGTTTATCAAGACTTTAAAGTAGTTCAAGATGAATATCCACAAATTAACGCTGTTCTTATTTGTGACGTCCGAGGCTTGGATTGGAGCTTTTTAACCCAGCTTTTTAAGGAGAACGATATTCATACTTTGGTGAGTAATTGGGATTTTCCGTTTGATAGTATTTATAAAACACCCGAAACCCTTGGGGTAGACCGAATTGGTTTGATGGCAGCAGCTGCTAAAACCTATCCATTGCAAAACGTTTTGGTTATCGATATAGGGAGTTGCATTACCTATGATGTTCTAGCCAAACAAAACACCTATGTTGGCGGATTAATTTCTCCAGGTTATAGCATGCGATACAAGAGTCTGCATGAGTTTACTGGCAAACTACCACTCATTACACATCAATCAGTCGAAACTGTCATAGGTGTAGATACAAAAACCTCTATTCAGGCAGGAGTTTATCAGAGTATTTTTTATGAAATTCGAGGACAAATAGAGCATTTCAGACATAAATATCAGGATTTAACAATAATTTTAACAGGTGGAGACTGTAAGCAGTTGTCAAAACGATTAAAAAACCCCATATTTGCCCATCCGAATTTTTTGGCAATAGGTTTGGATTATATCTTAGAACTCAACAAAAAACAACTTTGAAATACATATATCTTTTAATATTCCTTGCTGGATCACCGTTTATTTTTGCCCAAAGTAATTCGTCCTCTCCCTATTCTATTGGCGGATTGGGTGAACTTGCATTTAAAGGAAATGCGATTAACAGGCATATGGGAGGGCTTGATATTGTATCCGATTCGCTCCATGCAAACATAAATAACCCTGCCAGCCTTGGAGACTTAAAACTAGTTACCTACAGCCTTGGTTTAAATTATAAAACCACCAAATTATCTTCAAGTGCCACAAACGAGTCAGTAACCTCTGCATCAATTGATTATTTAGTGGTCGCAATTCCTACAAAGAAATTTACTTTTTCTTTTGGAATCCTTCCCGCTACTTCTGTAGGTTATCGTTTACAATCCATTATTGAAGGCGAGGATATCAATAATGTCGTTAACCAAAACGAAGGTTCCGGAGGATTAAATCAAACCTTTTTTAGTATTGGTTTTAAAGTTTTTAATTTCTTGAACTTTGGAGTAAGTGCCAATTACAATTTTGGTAAAATCACCAACGAGTCTTCTAGACAAGAACAAAACATAGATTTTGGAACCTTTTTTAATAAAACGTCTTCTCTAGTTGGTTTCAATTATCGTTTTGCAACCCAATTTAAAATCCCCCTTACGGCTAAGGTTCGACTCGATGCAATGGCGTATTATGTACCTGAAAATAGTTTAACCGCTACAAATGAAAGCATATATTTTACACGTTCGGTCTCCACCCAGGGTCTTGGAGATTATGAAAACGTTGACTTAGAAGCGATCAATTTAAAAGAAACTAATATATCGTTGGGTGATCAGTATTCATTTGGACTGGGTATTACCAAAGAGAAAAAATGGTTTGTTGGGGGACAGTATTCTCAACGTAACTCGGCTGACTACGTCAATAACTTTATATCCCTAGATAACATAACCTACGCTAATGGATCCCGCCTTTCATTTGGTGCGTTCTATTTACCAGACTATAGCTCTATAACAAGCTATTGGAAACGAATTGTTTATCGGGCAGGAGTGCGCTTTGAAGATACTGGGGTTTTATTTAACAATCAAGCACTTAAAGAAACTGGCATATCTTTTGGAGTTAGTTTACCGATGGCAGGATATTCCAATGCAAATTTTGGGGTAGAATTTGGAAAACGAGGAAGTCAAGACAATGGTTTAATTCAAGAATCCTACTGGAACCTAATCGTTGGTTTATCACTAAACGATATTTGGTTCATTAAAAGAAAATTTAATTAATTTATTTATTTCAAATGAGAACTCTAACAAATTTCTTAGTATTTACTTTCATTCTTAGTACAAGTTTTGTCCGTGCCCAAACGAGCGAAACCTGTAACCAGAATTTATCCATCTTTGCTGAATCTGCAAAGGTTAAGAACTACGACGCAGCATATGAACCATGGACTGCAGTTCGTGCGGAGTGTCCATCACTCAATAGAGCAATCTATACCTATGGAGAACGTATTTTGAAGAGTAGATTGAAAAAAGCTGAGGGCGCAGCCAAAGAAGCAGAAGCTCAAGACTTAATGAAACTATACGATCAATGGATTGCAAATTTCCCATCTAGAAAAGGGAAAAACATGATTGGAAGTAGCTTGGCAAGAAAGGCACAAACCATGATGGATTACAAGCTGGGAACTACGGCTGAGATTTATGCAGTTTTTGATGATGCCTTCACTAAGGACATCAACAGCTTTACCAACCCAAAAGGTTTGTACAACTATTTCAAAACCATGCACGATCTCTATAAAGCGGGTGCTGCAGGAGTAACTCCAGAAAAACTATTCAACAAGTACGAAGAGGTTTCAGAAAAATTTGAACTTGAGGGTACTAAACTAGCCAAGAAGTTGGATGTGCTTTTGAAAAAAGAAGAAAGTGGATCTCCTTTAACAACGAGAGACCTAAAGAACAGAAAGAAATTCGACACCAATTCAAAAGCAATAGGTATTTTCCTTTCAAACCTTGATGCGATTATTTCAAAAGAATCGACTTGTGAAAATTTGATTCCTTTGTATACTCGTAATTTTGAGGAAAACAAAAACGATGCGGTTTGGTTGAATAGAGCTGCCGGTCGTATGAAAAGCAAGGAGTGTTCAGATGATCCATTGTTCGTGACAATTGTTGAGGCATTACACGCATTGGCTCCATCAGCTAATTCAGCCTATTATCTTGGAATACTTAACGATAAGAGAGGAAACAGTTCGGAGGCTTTACGTTATTACGAAGAATCAATTTCATTGGAAACGGATCCTTACAAAAAGGCCAAGACGTTATATAAAATTGCTTTAGAATTCAAAGCTAGGGGTCGTAAGTCAACTGCTAGAAGCTACGCAAACAAAGCTTTAGGATATCAGCCTTCTCTAGGAAAAGCACATCTGATGATTGCTAGTTTGTATGCAAGTTCTGCAAACGATTGTGGCAATACACAATTTGAGAAAAGAGCTGTATACTGGTTGGCAGCAAAAACAGCAAGAAAAGCAGGGAGAGTAGATGCATCCTTAAAGAAAAATGCAAATAAAACAGCATTGAGTTATGAGGGGAGAGCACCTTCCAAAACAGATATCTTTACAGAAGGAAATGCTGGGACTACAATTAAATTCGATTGTTGGATCAGAGGAAGTGTCACTGTACCGAATCTCTAAATGCTGAACAGGCTACTAAAATATAAACTAAGGGTTGTCGTTTTTGCGACAGCCCTTTTTTGTTCTTGTGATTTATCCGTAGATAAACCAGTCCTTACTGATGCCCAGAAGAAAGAGCCTGTGGGTACTGGTTATAATATCCGCATGGTATATACCGATTCTACACGTGTAAAAGCCATTTTAGAAGCACCTCTTTACTTAGATTACTCCAACTTACCCTTGCAGTATTCTGAATTTCCTGAAGGACTTAAGGTTACTTTTCTAGATGAATTGATGAACGAAAACATTGTATTGGCTGATTTTGGTACGCTGTATAACGGGACTTCAATTATTGATTTGGTTGGAAACGTTAGTCTCACTTCAAGTGATGGTTCTGTTTTGACTACTGAACAGCTTTACTGGGACGCCAATAACGATTGGATTTTCACTGAAAAAGAATTTCGTTTTGTAGGGCCCGAATACAATGTGCTCGCAAACCGATTGGATACCAACAAAGAATTCACTAAATTTCAGACAGGTAAATTAACAGGTACTGTAGCTGTAAAAGATGAACCAGTTGCTGAGTAACACAAAAAACATTCGAATGAAATTCCATAAAATATCAGAATTCTTATACATCGTTATCGCTGTAGTGTCCCTTTTTGAAGTGATCACACTCTGGGACGTACAACCTGATAAAGCTTATTTATTTCTTGGCTTTTCAGCATTATCCATTTTTATGTTTTTGTTTCGACGTAATTATAGGAAGAAGTTTGAACGTAGAAAATCGTAGATGGTTGCCACAGACTTTGTAATCATTATTTGCCTGATGCTTTCTGCCTTCTTTTCGGGTATGGAAATAGCCTTTATTTCTTCTGATAGAATTTTCCTTGAGATCGAAAAAAATCAAGGTAACATCATTGCACGAATTTTAACCCGCATCACCGAAACGCCTTCTAAGTTTATTGCTGCTATGTTGGTTGGGAATAATATTTCCTTGGTCGTTTATGGGATTTTTATGGGAGATCGGATTATTAGCCTCATGTATCCCGGAGCAGACGAAGCTAACTTATCCCTGACTATTCTTTTTTATCAAACCCTTATTTCCACGGTAATTATATTGTTGACCGCAGAATTTCTCCCAAAAGTTTTTTTTCAACTCTATGCCAATAAGTTGATTAAGCTCTTCATTATTCCCGCCGCAACTTTTTATTATCTCTTTTATCCCATTACTTTTTTTGTAATAAAAATTACGGACGGAGTTCTTCTATTGTTTTTTAAAACCGCAGCTGAGGTAGCAGAAATTTCTTTTTCTAAAGGAGAATTAGGCGATTATATTGTGAAGCAGGTCGAGTCTGTATCAGACAAAGAAAAATTGGATTCTGAAATTCAAATTTTCCAAAATGCATTGGAGTTCTCAGACTTGAAAGCACGTGAGGTTATGGTGCCCAGAGCTGAGCTAGTCGCCATTGATATAGACAAAGATATACAGGAGTTAAAAGAGTTGTTTATGACCACGGGTTTATCTAAGATTCCAGTATATCAAAATTCTGTTGATGATATTCTGGGTTATGTTCATGCCTTTGAACTACTGAAGAAGCCCGCATCAATTAGAAGTATATTACTGCCTGTAGAATTCATTCATGAGCCACTTCCTATCAATGAAGTGCTGAATCGGCTGACCCGCAAACGTAAAAGCTTAGCCGTTGTTCTCGATGAATATGGAGGAACTTCAGGCATTATAACGGTTGAGGATATTGTTGAAGAATTGTTCGGTGAAATTGAAGATGAACACGATCAAGTGGATCATTATGAACTAAAAGTTAGCGAAACGGAATTTGAGTTTTCTGCTCGCTTAGAAGTTGATTACTTGAACACTACCTATGGTTTTTCGTTCCCAGAAGAGGAGTTTTACGAAACCCTAGGGGGCTTAGTTGTGCATTTTACAGAAGAAATACCGCAACAAGGCGATGTGTTTTCTTTAGCCCAATATGAGTTTAAAATCTTAGAAGTTTCCTCTACTAAAATAGAACGAATCCATCTAAGGGTAAACGAATCTTAGCATCCTATACCGCAACTCGAGTAGAAGCTGCATTATATAATTTTATTCCCTTTTATTATTGACTAGGAAATTGTATTTTCGCAACTAATAAAAATTTAAATACCCATACGATGGCCATATTAGGTAAAATCAGACAAAAGTCTTTCTTTCTAATTCTAATCATAGGACTTGCATTATTTGCTTTTATTATTTCGGGAGTATTCGGAAATGGAGCAGGTGACACTGGACCTTCAGATCCCATTGGAATTGTTAATGACGAAGAAATTAAAATTGAAAACTTTAGATTTCTTGTTGATCAAACAGAACGTCAATACGGATATTCAACCATTCAGGCGGTAAATGCTGTCTGGAATCAATACGTTCAAAGCACTCTTTTTGAAGCTGAGTTGAATACCTTGGGAATCGATGCAGGGAAAGAACAAATCGAACAAGTCGTTTCCTCTACAGAATCCATTATATCTGACGCTCGTTTTATTAACGAAGCTGGTTTTTTTGACTTTGGTTTATTTGCAGATTTTATTCTACAAATGCGAGATCAAAATCCAGAAGGATATGAGCAATGGAAATCACAAGAAGCAGGCATTATTTCTTCTGCTCGAGAATCCATTTACTTTGATTTAATTAAGTCCAGTACTGGGATTACAAATAAGGAAGCTCAGGTATTATTTCATTTAGAAAATGATAACCTTGATTTGAACTATGTTCAAATTCCATTTTCAAGCATTAACGATACATTAGTTTCTGCTTCAGATTCAGAAATAAAAGCCTACATCAAAGACAATGCTGCTTCCTACGAAACAAAAGCAAGCCGAGGGCTAGACTATGTTGCCTTTTTAGAAACTCCTACAGAAGAAGATCAAGCACTCATCAGAAACTACTTAACGTCTTTAATCGATGATCGAATTGAATACAACGATGTTTCAAAACTTACCGATACCATCCAAGGATTTAAATCAACTACATTCGTTCAAGAGTTTGTCGACAAATATTCTGAAAAAGGCTTTGATTCACTTTACCTACCCAAAGGGAGATTGCCAAGAGAATTTGGTGACATCTTATACGATCTAGAAAAAGGAGCTGTTTTTGGACCCTACAAAAACATCGACTCCTATCAAATTTCACGCTTATTAGACCGTAAGAAAAATGGTTCAATACGCGCGTCCAATATTGTAGTGGCTTATGAAGGAGCAACAGGTGCTTCTGCCGACATCACAAGAACAAAAGAAGAAGCGAGAAGATTAGCTAACAATTATCTCAGACAGTCAAGAAGAGATCCTAGTCAAGTTGAAATCATTGCCTTGAAATTTTCTGATGATCCAACCAAAACATCTGCAGGTGATTTAGGCTTTTTTCAAGAAGGTGCAATTCCTCAAGAATTTTTTGATTACGCTAATAAAGCTCGAATTGGCTCTGTTGGATTAGTAGAAACGGATTATGGTTTCCATGTTGTCAAAGTAACCGATAAACAAGACCTTGTCCTTTTGGCTACGGTGAGTCAAAAAATTGTTCCTTCCGAGAAAACGTCTAATGAAATTTTTCAAGCTGCAACACAATTTGAAATGGGTACCGCTAAACAGGACTTTACTGCTTTAGCTTCAGCAGAGAACTACAATTTACGTACGGTAAATTCAATAGATGCCTTAGACGAAAACCTTCCTGGATTACCAAACCAACGTTCCATTGTTCAATGGGCTTTCGGTGACGACGCCTCTATTGGAGATGTAAAACGTTTTAGTCTTTCTTATGGTGGTTATGCCATAGTGAAGCTAACGAGTAAAAAAGACAAAGGATTAGCGGATGTTGAAGAAGTTCGTGCTGAGGTTAGTCAAATCATAAGAAACGAAAAGAAAGCGGCAATGCTTGTTAAAGCAAATAAAGCAAATACTTCACTCGAAGACCTTGCAGCTGCAAATAAGGTTGAAGTTGTTTCTGCCTTATCCGTAAACCAAAAAAGTGCAACCCTAGTGGGTGCAGGAAACGAACCTTATGTGGTTGGTGCTGCGTTCGCAATGGAGGCTAATGAGACCTCTGACTTGATTGTTGGTAACAAAGGAGTTTACATGATTCAAGTAACCGCTAAAAACATTGTTGATGATTTAGAAGATTACACTTCTTTTGCAAATACACTTGCACAACAGGAGCGCCAAAAAGTAGCTCGTTTAGTAATGGATGCTTTAGAGTCTTCTGCAACGATTACTGATAATCGTTCTTTATATTACTAAGAAGAAATATATCATAAAAAAAAGCCGCTGTTTACAGCGGCTTTTTTTATGCAATCATTTCTGCATATGGAACTACGGTAGTATACCCCTTTTCTTTGAAATAGGCAGGGCAAGACGCTCCAGTAGCTAGAATAAAATCTCCTCCCCAAGCTCCCAAACTTTTTATTGCCCCATTAAAATCAGGGAATAAGTGTTCTATAATTGGAGTTTGCTGAAGCAGTGATCCGATGAGTTTTTCGTGGGCAGTAATCAATTCATTAAAGCGGCTCAATGTGCTTGCCGATAGGAGTGACGCAGTTAGCTCATTGATCGTTTCAATCTGCTTTTTCGTCGGTTTGCTGCGTTTGTGATAAGCAATCACTTCTTGTTGACTGTCTTGTTTTTTATTCAAATGCACAAAGTAGAGTTGATCTCTGAACGGTGGATCATATGACAAGGATTGAACTACTGGGGTGTATTCATTCCGTGTATAGAGCAAGGCTTGTTTCGCTTGGGCTACGGCAATATCGTAGCCGCTTCCTCCGAAGGTTTTGTCGAGCAGTTCGTAAGGATTTACTTGTGCCCACTGTGCTATATTATTTATAAAAGTTGAAGAAGAGCCTAATCCCCAACTGCGATCAAAATCTAAGTTTGTTTCTACTTCAAAACCCCTAGAACAAAATGTTGGCTGAAGTGCTCGAACGCATTTTAAAATATCTTGTAATTTTTTGATCAGGGGCAAAGGAGTTGCATTGTCTTCTATGCATTCAAAAGTATCAACAGAGAGAATGACATCCATCCACACTTCTTGGGTGTGGGTGTAGCTTTTCCATTTCAGTACAGGGACTTCTAGAGGTGTAACCCGCATGTATTGCCCTTTTTGAGTTGGAAGTGCAAAAGCCCTGGCGCCATTAAGTACGAGGTACTCTGCAGTGATTAATAACTTTCCTGGGCTATAAAATTCAAGCATTCGAAGCTTTTAAAAATTCAGTTACCGCACTAAAACTAACGGGTGTTGTTTTGAAATATTCAACTGCGGCCTCTTTTTGAGTAGCGTTAGCCTTGAGCTGATTCAGTATGTTGAGTAAGTGCATTTTCATATGCCCTTTTTGAATTCCAGAAGTAACCAAAGAGCGCAATGCTCCAAAATTTTGTGCAAGTCCAGCAACAGCAATTAGCTCCATTAATTCAGAAGCTTTTGGATTTCCCAGCAGTTGCATAGACCATTTTACTAGAGGGTGTAAGTTTGTCAATCCCCCTACGGTACCAACTGCCAACGGAATTTCGAGTGCAAAACAAAATTCATCTTCTGTGCATGAGGCAGTACTCAAACTTCTGTATTGTCCCGTTCTAGATGCGTAGGCATGAATACCAGCTTCTACGGCTCTAAAGTCATTTCCAGTTGCAAGAACTACAGCATCGATTCCGTTCATAATACCCTTGTTATGGGTTACGGCTCTATGGGGTTCTATTCGAGCAATTTCAACGGCACGGACAAATTTTTCAGCAAATTCACGCTTAGTCATTCCTTCTTCAGGTTCCAAAGCATCGATTGTACAGCGAACTTCGGCTCTAACTAAACAGTTCGGGACATAGTTCGATAAGATGCTCATTACAATTTCTATTGGTTCTTCTCCTTTCAGATCGGTATGGGTTGCAGCTTTGCGAACTAAGGTTTTGGCGAATTGCTCTAAACAAGAATTTATAAAATTCGCACCCATGGAATCTACCGTATTGAAACACGCATGGATTTGGTAGTAATTATCGAGTCCGATGGTTTTGTCGACTAGGGTGATGGATGAAATTCCACCCCCTCGTGCATCCATGTTTTTGGTAATACTAGCTGCATCTTGATGGAGCTGGGCTTCAATTGAATTGAAAAAAGAAAATAATTTTTCACGAGCTCCTTTATACATAAAATGGACCTGTCCAATTTTTTCTTGCCCCAATATTGTAGTCTGAAACCCTCCACGAGCTCCCCAGTATTTGGCTGCTTTTGCAGCTGCAGCAATCACAGAACTCTCTTCAATAACCATGGGAATAGTGTATTCCTTTTGGTTGATAATAAAATTAGGAGCTACGCCTAAGGGTAAATAAAAATTAGAGACTGTATTTTCAATAAATTCATCGTGAAGTTGTTGTAACTGATCATCAGAATTCCAATAAGAAACGAGTGTTTGCTTTGCATCTTTATTGCCTCCAAAGTAGGTCGTAATGAGCCATTCAATTTTTTCTTCTTTGGTTTTTTTTGAAAACCCTGCAATATTTCTTGACATGCAATTATTTTTGTACGAACAAAGATACATTTTTCGCAAAAGAATATTTCACATTTTTATTTTAGTGGTCAGTTCAAATTCACTACTTTGGATCATCATAATATTTTAAAAAACAAATCTTCAATGAAATTATTACGATTAGCCCTAGTCCTAGTTTTTCCTTTTACGCTTATTGCTCAAAAAAAAGAAATCACCAATGAAGAAATTTGGAACTTTGAATTTTCATCTGAGCGCTTAGAAGAAATACATCCACTGACCAAAGTGAGTCAGTATACCGTATTGGAGGTTGACCGAAGAACCCAAACCTCAAAAATAGTGGCTTACGATTATGCCACTGCTAATGTAACCGAAGAGATCGTTAATTCTGCTTCAAGTGCCTTAGTTCCTTTTTTTACGTCCTATAGTTTTTCTAAAGATGAAAATAAATTGTTGTTGGAATCGGAGTCCGAACCGATTTACAGGAGGTCCAAACGTGCTAAATATTTCGTTTACGATAGAACAACCAATAAAACCTCCTTGCTGTTTGGTTCTAAAGTTCAAGAACCTAAATTCGCTCCAGATGGATCTAAAGTAGCTTTTGTTTTTGAACGTAATCTCTACATAAAAAATCTAGAAGAAAATTCCATTGAACAAATTACTTCAGATGGGAGTGAACACATCATCAACGGTTTGACGGATTGGGTTTATGAAGAAGAATTTGGATTTGTTCGCGCTTTCGATTGGAATGCAGATGGATCGGCCTTGGTTTTTATGCAGTTCGACGAGACACTAGTACCGACTTATTCGATGGATGTGATTGGGGATAATTTATATCCATTTCCTTATACATTCAAATATCCCAAGGCAGGTGAGACCAATTCGACTGTTGGGTTGTATTTGTATTCGTTGGCAGAGAAACAAGTCACCTCAATTACACTGGGGGAGGAGAAGCCCTATTATATTCCTCGAATTAAATTCAGTCCCAATAAAAATAAATTGATGGTACAAACCATCAACCGCCACCAAAATCATTTACAACTTTGGAGTTACGACATTCAACAAGGAACTGCTCAAGTAATTTTGGAGGAGCGTGAAGACACCTATGTAGATGTTCATGACAATTTAAAGTTCTTAAAAGATGAAAGTTTTCTTTGGACAAGTGAGCGCGATGGATACAACCACATTTATCACTACAAAGCTGACGGGACACTTAAAAAGCAACTGACCCAAGGAAACTGGGAAGTAACCCGTTTCTTTGGTGTTCAAGAAAAAACAAAAGAAGTATACTACGCTTCAGTTGAACCGGGAAGTACAGAACGGGCAGTTTATTCGATAAAATTGAATGGATCGAAGAAAAGGGCTTTAAGTCCTGAGAACGGAACAAACGGGGTGGCTTTTAGCGCTGATTATAAGTACTATATCCACACCTTTGAAGACAGTAATACACCCATGCAATATAATTTGAGATTAACTGCAGCGGGTAAAATTATCCGTCCGATTGAAGATAATGCAGCCTTAAAAAAGAAACTATCAAACTATACGCTCTCTACTAAAGAATTTTCAACAATTGAGATCAATGGAAATGAACTCAATATGTGGATGATAAAGCCAAAAGATTTTGACCCCAACAAAAAGTATCCCCTCTTGATGTTTCAATACTCAGGTCCAGGTTCCCAAAAAGTAGCCAATTCATGGAATGATTCGAATGATTTTTGGCATCAAAGCCTGGCACAAAAAGGGTATATCGTTGCTTGTGTCGACGGGCGTGGAACTGGTTTTAAAGGAACCGCCTTCAAAAAGGTAACCTATAAACAGTTAGTTCACTTTGAAACCTTAGATCAGATCGAGGTTGCACGAAAATTAGGGCAAGAATCATATATAGATGCCGAGCGGATCGGTATTTGGGGGTGGAGTTATGGAGGACATATGTCAACCAATTGTATTCTAAAAGGGAACGATGTTTTTGCTCTGGCGATTGCTGTAGCACCCGTGACCAGCTGGCGTTTTTACGACACCATTTACACCGAACGCTTTATGCGAACTCCTCAAGAAAACCCAGAAGGCTATGACCTTAATTCTCCATTCAATTACCCTGAATTGTTAAAAGGAGATTATTTATTAATTCACGGATCTGGTGACGATAATGTACATTTACAAAACACCATGCGCATGGCAGAGGCTTTGGTTCAGGCGAATAAGCCGTTTGAATTAATGATTTATCCCGATAAAAACCATGGGATTTTTGGCGGAAACACCCGCCTCCATCTTTATAATAAGATGACTAACTTTATACTCAATAAATTATAATCTATTATGTCAGAACATACACGAGCTGAACAAAAGAATGACACTGCTTTTCTGGGACATCCCAAAGGTCTAGCCTATCTCTTCTTTGCCGAGCTGTGGGAGCGCTTTAGCTTCTACGGAATGCGAGCCTTACTTACGCTTTATATGGTGGAAGAAATATTCAAGTCCCTATCCAATAGAGATTACGCAACTGCTGCGGTTTACGCATCTTATGGTTCGTTGGTCTATGCGAGTACCGTTATCGGAGGCCAAGTTTCCGATAAGATTTTAGGAATGCGTTCTTCTATATTTTTAGGTGGAATTTTAATGGCTGTCGGTCATTTTGTTTTAGCAATAGAAAACGATATTGCCTTCTTTTTAGCATTGGCTTTTATCATTGTGGGGAATGGTTTTTTTAAACCCAATATTTCAACCTTTGTAGGTGCTTTGTATGAAAAAGACGACGTCAGGAAAGATTCTGGATTCACTATTTTCTATATGGGAATTAATATTGGTGGGTGGATTGCCCCTTTATTATGCGGTTGGTTAGCTTTACATTATGGTTATCACTATGGTTTTGGATTAGCTGGGATTGGAATGATGACCGGTTTGATTTTCTTTTGGAGTGGGATCAAAAAAAATGTATTTGGTGCTAAAGGGTTACCTCCGAATATGGAAGTTTATGAAAAATCAATTGTAGGAATTCCACAGAAAACACTCATACCAATAATTGCGACACTTTGTGTTCCTGTTATTGCGTATGTTTTATCTTCATATGAGGCAATCACAACTGCGAGTACTCCAATAATTGGCGAAAAGAACATAGTTGGAATTATATTTTTAGTCATTGGATTAGCTATTGGTACCTATATGGTTAAGATATTAATAAAGGTTACCTCAGACGAAAGAAAAAAATTAATCATGGCAATTTTAATTACGTTCTTCATGACTTTGTTCTGGGGCTTCCATGAGTTGTCTGGAAGTGTAATTACCTTATTTGCTTCTCGAAATGTTGCCTTAGATGGATTCATGACCGCTGCGCAAACAAACTCTTTAAACTCAATGTTCATCATCATTCTTGCGATTCCTATTTCCCTCTTATGGGGGTATTTGTCCAAGAAAAACATCAATCCTCGTACACCCTATAAATTTGGACTGGGATTGGTTTTAGCAGGAGCAAGTTTTTATATTTTAGCCCTAAGTGAAGGCAGTGCTGATGAAAATGGAATGGTTCCTTTCGCCTACCTAATAGTGATGTACTTTGTTCTATCCATTGGAGAATTATTTATGTCTCCAGTCGGCTTATCAAAAATCACGAGTCTATCTCCAAAACGCATTGTTGCATTTATGATGGGAATTTGGTTTTTGTCTTCTGCCTATGCTTTTCAGATTGTAGGTTTTATCGGGAAGCAATTAGCAGTAGAAAGTACAGATGCAAATGTTGGAGGTTTAGATACTTTGGCAATTTACACAGATGGCTTTATGCTGATATCGTACTATGCTCTTGGAGCTGGATTAATAGTTATTATTTTTTCTCCCTTAATGAAAAAATTAATGGGAGACGTACATTAAAAAACTCACGACTATGAAAATCAAACTTCTTGTTTTATTGCTATTGAGTTCTTTGGGAACTTATGCCCAACAAATACAATGGATGAGTTTGTCCGAAGCTTTAGAGGCTCAAAAGAAAGTGCCCAAAAAAATTTTCATGGATGTTTATACTAAATGGTGTGGTCCTTGTAAGTTGTTGGACAAAAAGACCTTTGCAAACCCAGATTTAGCTCGCTATGTTTCTGAACATTTTTATGCTGTAAAGTTCGATGCTGAAGGAAATGAACCCATTCGTTTTTATGATCAGAATTATACCAATCCAAATTATGATGCACGTAAAAAAGGTAGAAACGCAACCCATCAATTCACACAATTTTTAGGGGTAAGAGGATATCCCACCATGGTGTTTTTTAGTGAAGATGGAGACCCAATAATGCCGGTTGTAGGGTACTATACCGCCCAGCAATTGGAGCCCTACCTCAAAATGATTAAGCAAGGTGATTATATGGTTTTTCAAGATCCAGACGATTTTGAAAAATACCTAAAAACCTATGTCCCTCGTTTTCGAGGAAAGTAAGTACGGCCCGTCTTGCTGAAGATCATAAAAAGGGATGTTGTATTGGGCGCAGGTCTTTTTCCAACGGGTCTTAACGCTGGGATAACTACTTCCATCTACAATGATTTGATCAATTTGATTTTGGAGGAGCATTGCTTCTAAATTCACCCTAGTATTTTTTGTCAATACGAGTAGGTTTCTCTGTTTCTTAAAATCAAAATTTTCTGCCCAAAGACAATCAATGAAAAATAAAGTTTTGCCCTCTATGACATAAGTATTTTTCAGCTCTTCAATTTGGATACGGTCGATGCGGAATTCATTTTGAAATTCTTTTACCAACCTATTGGATTCACTAATTTCTTGTGTACAGAATATGCGAAGTGTTTTTTTGTTTTTATAAAACAACACCGTATTGTTATATGCAGGCATTAACCAAACGGCTGTTGTTCTTTCTTGTGCTTCTCTAGCTTGATGTGCGAACCATTGTAGCAGCATAATCCCTAAAAAAAGACCCAAGAGTATTCTTTTTTTCATCTTAATATAGTCGAAATAAAGGAAGAGAAGTAGGGCGTAGATTAGTATTACGTCATACATGGACAACCGTAGTTCCTCAAAAAAGAATGCTTTTTGATTCACTACCCAGCGCACGAAATTATTTAAACTCGCTGTCATCAAATTGAGTAGATCAATTAAAAATGTAGGGAGTAATTGCCAATGCAGTAAAATCAGGCTTCCAATTCCTAAATACAAATAAAGAGCAACAAAAGGCAGTACCATCCAGTTGGTAATAAGAAATAAGCCTGGAAACTGATGGAAATGATAAATAGCTAATGGACTTACTGCTATTTGAGCTGCCAAGGTAACCGTTGTCATCACCCAAAAGCGATGCAGTAATTTGTTCTTTATGGATAAAATCTTTAGAAGGATAGGCTGTAAGATGAGTATCCCAAATACAGCCAGATAACTCATTTGAAACCCCAATTGTTTAATGTATAACGGATTGCTGTAAACGAGAATGCCGAATGATAAGAGCAGTAAGTATAGGGTAGGCGGGCTGCGTTTGAGGTAGGTTCCGATACTGAAGAGCGAGAACATCGTTGCCGCACGGATTACCGATGCACTTGCTCCCGTTAGCAATGCGTAACACCAAAGCGATAGGATGATCATAAAAACCTGTAGGTAATTCCCTTGGGGTAACAACCGAAGCGGAATGTATATCCAGCCCAAAAGAACCATCAATAAGCCCATATGAAGGCCTGAGATTGCAAGAATATGCACAATCCCGGCCTGAGCATAGCGATCCATCCAGGCACGATCCAATTCACTGCGTTCCCCTAATATCAATGCCATGACTAGTTGCTTGGTTTCTTCCTTAAAAGAACTGAATTCTATGGCATCTAGTTTTTGCTGTTTTAATCCCCTTAGCCAAGTCATAAGAGAAAAAACCTTTCTTTTTAATTCAACAAAATCAGTTAACTCCAGCTGATGTCGAACACCAATACTAAGTAGATAGCTTTTGTAATTAAAGCTTCCTATATTCTTAGATGCATGTATTGGATTTAGCAGGTCTGCAGTTTTTAATGTAAACCCTAAGTCCAGTTTATGAGCATCTTCTTTTTGCATTCGAATTAAGAGCTTGCCTGATGTTTTTTTATCGTTTACTGCAATGACATCTGCATAATATCGATGGTACGTTGGAGTCGATCGCAGCCGATCCGTAATGGTGATTTCAAGTTGATTCAGACCATCAATTTGGTACTGCAGTATGTAATGATCTTGTTGGAGTTCCAATGCCTGGTTCCCACGACTAAGCCCAATAAAAAAACTGATTATAGATAACAGGATTGGAAAGAAAGTGTAATTATTTTTCTTTAATAACCAAGCGATAAGAAGCCCTAGTGTACTAAGTAATAATAGCTTTGTGTTTGAAAAAAGAGGTTCTATCCCGAATTGGATGCTACAGATAACACCCAAAACAAAACAAATTAGAAGCGGACTAAGAGTAAAACTTGGGAATTTCACTCCATAAAAATAGTTATTTTATGATACTCACTATTTTTTACGAAGTAATTCTACCATTGCAACTGCCGTTTTGGTACTGGCGCCCCCAGCGGATAATTTGGTGTATAGTTGCTCGTATGCTGTCAAAAGCTGTTCTCTTTTTTGGGTTGTAGTTATCAATTTCAATTCTTCTGCTATTCGTTCTGCTGTAAATTCATTCTGAAGAATTTCGGAAACTATTGCTTTGTCCATAATCAAATTCACTAGCGAAATAAAAGGCAGTGTGATGATGCGTTTTGCAATTTGATAGCTTAAAAAACTACTGCGATAGCATACCATTTGAGGAACTTTAAACAAAGCAGTTTCAAGAGTTGCAGTTCCACTTGTTACTATGGCAGCAAAACTATTTTTGAGCAATGAATAGGTTTGATTTTGAACCAGAAGTACTTGTTGATCTTTTAGAAATTGTTGGTACCATTGAAAATCTATTCCTGGAGCGGCAGCGATGATGAATTTATACTGAGGAAAACCTTCGATAACCGCTATGAAGGTGGGCATCATTTTTATTATTTCTTGTTTTCTACTCCCAGGTAAAAGAGCAATTATTGACTTGTTTGCATCTAATTTTTGATCAGCCCTAAACGTGTCGTTTTCTTTCAGCGATTCTTGAACTACATCAACTAAGGGGTTGCCTACAAACTGTACTTCAAAATTATGTTTGTCTTTATAATAAGATTTTTCGAAGGGTAAGATTACATAAAGAGCATCCAAATCCCTTTTTATTTTTGCAATCCGATTTTCTTTCCATGCCCAGATTTGAGGGCTGATATAATAGAGGTTTTTAAAACCTTGCTTCTTTGCCCAAGCTGCTATACGCAAGTTAAAACCAGGGTAGTCGACATAGATTATTGCATCCGGATTGAAGTCTACAATATTTTTTTTGCAAAAAGAAATATTTTTTAAAATGGTAAACAGGTTGATGAAAACCTCCCAAAATCCCATAAAGGCTAATTCCTTGTAGTGTTTCACTAAAGTTCCTCCAACAGCTTGCATTTTATCACCGCCCCAAAATCGAAATGTTGCATTCGGGTCTTCGACCAACAGGGCTTTCATTAAGTTAGAAGCGTGTAAATCTCCAGAGGCTTCACCTGCGATGATATAATATTTCACTTTATAAGAATTTTAGTAAGGCGATGATTCCAACGAGCATGAGTGAAAAACTCACCAATCCATAGGCGCGATCATAACGATATTGTTTGATGAAGAGGAAAAAAACGGGAAGGTTCAACAAGGCTCCTAAACTAATAAGACTCCCCAACTTTCCTTCTATGTAAAGAATCTGAAAACTTCCCCAAATTCCTTCGTCAGAAAAGAAGAACGTAAATCCAGTCATTCCAACTAAGGTCAAAACCAATCCCATGGCAAGGCCCATTAAGCGTTCTTTAATTCTCAAAATCCCAGCTGTTAAGTTCTTGAATCGCGTGGTGAGCAGTAAGGTCAAATTGCGTCGGTACTACAGATACATAACCTTCTTTTAAAGCCCATTCATCGGTGTCTTGTCCTTTGTCTTCATTGATGAATTCTCCGGTCAGCCAATAGTAATCTCGACCCATGGGGCTTTGTCGTTTGTCGAATTTTTCAACCCAATTGGCTTTTGCTTGACGACAAATTCGAATTCCTTTAATTGCTCCTTCAGGAAGAGCAGGAAAGTTTACGTTCAATACTACATCTGCGCGTTGTTTATTCTGAATGGCGGCACGTGTTATTTTTTCTATAAAAGGTTTTAGAGGACTAAAGTCTGCATTCCATCGGTAGTCTAACAGCGAGAAGCCAATGGCTGGAATACCTTCTATCCCTGCTTCAATGGCAGCACTCATCGTTCCCGAGTACACTACATTGATCGAAGAATTTGATCCATGGTTGACCCCTGAAACACAAATATCGGGTTTGCGATCCAATAGTTCGTTGATAGCCAGTTTGACACAATCTGCCGGAGTACCCGAACATTGGTACTCTTTCTGAGGGCCATCAACCTTTTTCATTTCACTGCAATACAAGGTCGAGTTTATTGTTATTGCATGACCCATAGCAGATTGCGGGCTATCGGGTGCAACCACAACCACATCGCCAATGGTGTTCATTACCTCAATTAATGTTCGGATTCCCGGTGCGGTTATTCCGTCATCATTGGTGACAAGTATAAGCGGTCTTTGATTCATAGCGTATCTTTGGTGCTAAATTAAGAAATTATCAAGTGATAGCGGTTGTTAATTAAATACAAAAAACATCGGGTTTCTTGGCAAAATCTATCCATTTACATACATTAGTAATATGAATTAACTGAAACAGAAGAAGCACAACACTTGCTTTTTCATGAGAATGAGGATTGAAGAAAATGATTTTCAGTTACAGATTTAATTTAAGATAAAGTGCCATATGAAAAAAATCAGATATATAGTACTGAGTGGAATCGCACTAGCTGTGCTTTACGGCTTTACTTTAGCCAATACTTCAAGTCCAGAAAAAGACAAGCTGTTGATTGAAATCATGGCCTATGTTTTAGAACGTGGACATTATGACCCTGAAACTATTGACGATGCTTTTTCTGAAAATGTTTTTATGAATTATCTTGAAAGTATGGACGGGCAACATCGTTTTTATATTCAAGCAGATGTTAATAATTTCAATCAGTTTAAAACTGAATTAGATGATCAAATCAAAGAGTCTAAACTTGACTTTTTTGATTATACGTACAAGAAATACATACAAAGACTAGAACAAATTAAAGCTTTTTATAAGCCCTTACTGGATCGTCCTTTCGATTTCTCTTTAAATGAAGAAATGGATTTAGACTATGAAACGATGGGTTATGCAGAGTCTTTGTCGGACCTAAAAAATGTTTGGTTGCAGTACTTTAAGCTTTCAACACTCGGAGTTTATGCCGATAAAAAAGAAGAGGAACTCAAAAAGTTTGAACTTGACAGCACCTATGTGATGTTGACCGATGTTGTTATTGAAGAGCAAGCACGTGCAATCACCAAGGAGAATATGGATTTGTTTTTTGAGGTTCGGGAAGATCTCGAGCGTAAAGATTATTTTTCAATTTATTTAAACGCAATTGCAACACAATTTGATCCACACACCTATTATTTTGCTCCTCAAGAAAAAGATCGTTTCGACACAAGTATTTCCGGAAAATTTGAAGGTATTGGGGCTCGTTTACAAAAGAAAAATCAAGAGGTTAGAATAGTAGAAGTTATTTCTGGAGGTCCGGTTTGGAGAGATCAATTGCTAGAAGAAGAAGATGTTATTATGAAAGTTGCTCAAGAAAATGAGGAACCCGTAGATATAGCAGGAATGCGCTTAGACGATGTGGTAAAACTGATCAAAGGGCCCAAGGGAACAACGGTTTACTTGACCGTTAAGCACGTTGATGCTACTGTAGAAGTTATTCCAATTACTCGCGATATTGTAGAATTGGAAGACGCCTTTGCTAAATCTTCTATAATAACCAAAGAAAATAAAAAGTTTGGTGTCATACACCTACCCAAGTTTTATGTAGATTTTAATGATTATGGCGAGCGCAATGCTGCCAGTGATGTGAAAAATGAAATTGAAAAACTTAAGAGTGAAAACGTTGAAGGAATTATTCTTGACCTTCGGGGTAACGGTGGAGGTTCGCTTCAGACAGTTGTTGATATGACCGGTTTTTTTATAAAAGACGGACCCGTTGTACAAGTTAAAAGCACAGGAGGGAAAAAAGAAATTCTTAGGGATACAGATCCGAGCATATCTTGGGATGGACCTTTGGTGCTTATGGTGAACGAATTTTCTGCTTCTGCTTCGGAAATTATTGCAGCAGCTTTACAAGATTACAAACGCGCAGTTATTTTAGGAGGTAAACAAACCTTTGGTAAGGGGACAGTTCAAAATGTAGTCGATCTCAATCGAATTATTTCGAGTAACACCCACGGAGATTTAGGTGCTTTAAAAATTACAATTCAAAAATTCTATAGAATCAACGGCGGTTCTACCCAATTGGAAGGAGTGAAAAGTGACGTCGTTTTTCCCGGTCGATATTCTTATATCGAAACAGGCGAACAAGCTCAGGACAACCCACTTTCATGGGATCAAATTTCACCAGCTGATTATCAAACGTGGAACGCTTCTGGTAATTTTGATTTTGCTGTTGAGCAAAGCAAAAATCGCATTGCTAGCAATTCGTATATGATGTTGATTGACGAACAAGCACAATGGATCAAGTCACAGCAGGATGACGACAGCTATTCATTGAACTACGATAACTATTCAAAAGAACGGAAACAGCGAATCGAAGAAACCGCTAAATACGATCAGCTAGATGACTTTAAGTCTTCTTTTACGTTACAGGCTCCAAAGGCAGATGTATCAGCACTGGAAAGTGATGCTGATTTAAAAGAAAGACGCGCTCGATGGGAAGAAGGTTTAGAAAAAGACATCTATCTTTTCGAAGCGGTAAATGTCTTAGAAGATTTAATTTTACCTGCAAACAAAACACATAAACTTGCTCAAATTAAAGAATAAGCCTTGTCTGTAGGGTTCATGTTACGCCGCTTCTCTGAAGACCGTATAGGGTTATTCAGTGTTATGTATATCCTAGTAATGATCTTCGTTGCTGTATTTGCCTATTACATCGCCCCTGATGATAGTTCGAATGCCAATCAAATGCATTTATCGATACATTCAAAACCCCCAGGATTCTCAAGTCAAATATTAATCCTTCCCAATCCGAATGCTGATCAAGGAACTGAAGAAGTTGCTATCGATCGTTTAATTTGGAAAGAAGGTCAATTGTTTTACAATGCTTCTGGAACACCTATTGACTATGTACAACCCATAGATTTAAGTCGTTATCCATCTAAAACGAGCTATTTAGATGTGGAGAAAAACTATGTACAAGAAAGAAAATTTCTTTTGGGGACAGATAAATACGGTCGGGACTTGTTGAGCCGAGTATTAATTGGATCTAGGATATCGTTGTCCATTGGATTTATTGCTGTTCTGATTTCTTTGGTAGTTGGTGTTTTTATTGGAGCAATTGCTGGGTATTTTGGGGGTACAGTAGATCGTTTTATGGTATGGTTGATTAATGTAGTTTGGTCCATCCCAACTTTATTAATGATTATTGGTATTACACTTGCTCTTGGAAAAGGATATTGGCAGGTTTTTATTGCAGTAGGATTGACCATGTGGGTGGAAGTAGCTCGTGTAGTTCGAGGTCAGGTCATCTCAATCAAAGAAAAAACCTACGTACAAGCAGCACGTGTTTTAGGATACACCCACTATAGAATTGTCTGGAAACACATTTTACCAATAGTAATTCCACCCTTGATCGTTATTTCTGCTGCCAATTTTGCCAGTGCAATTTTAATTGAAAGCGGGCTCAGTTTTCTAGGAATTGGAGCACAGCCACCAGTTCCAAGTTGGGGCGGTATGATAAAAGATCACTTCCGATACATTCTCCTGGGGAAACCCTACTTAGCTGTTGTACCTGGATTGGCAATAATGAGTTTGGTTCTTGCTTTTATGACCCTAGGTAATAGTCTTCGCGACGCTTTGGATGTAAAGACATAGTGTCTTTTATTCGCTCAATCTGTTTGCATCTAGATTTAAGAATATAAAAAGTAAACAGCTGAACCCAAGTAAACTCGACCCGCCATAACTTATAAAAGGTAGTGGGATTCCAATAGTAGGAACCAAACCTAGGGACATCCCAATATTAATGAAGAAGTGTAAAAATAAAATGGCAGCAAGTCCGTGGCCATAGATACGGGCGAAGTTGTTTTTAAGACTTTCTGCACGATATAAAATCCGTATGATTAAGAAACAAAACACGATGATAACCGCAGCACTTCCATAAAACCCCCATTCTTCTCCTATGGTGCTAAAAATATAATCGGTATGTTGTTGTGGTACAAATTGTCCTTTGGTTTGTGTGCCTTGTAAAAAACCTTTTCCTTCCCAACCCCCTGAGCCAATTGCAATTTTAGACTGGTTGATGTTGTAGCCAATTCCTTGGGTATCGACTTCTTTCCCTAGAATTATATTGAAACGATCGCGATGACGTTGTTCAAAAATATTGTTGAAAATATAGTCAACGGAATACACATAACTACAACTCACAACAATTAAAGCCAAGTAAGGAAGTAACGACGCTTTTTTATTTAGTTTTTTTGAGAAAAAGTACAAGGCAATTAGTAGGGTTATAATGCTCGCAAAAACAAAGGGGATTGGAGTTACGAGTGTCAGAATAAAAAAGAAAAAAAGCCCAAATAAAAGTAGTAGGAAAATAGAATTCAATCCCTCGCGAAACAGAACAAAAAAGAAGGCACCAAAAACCAGTGCGGTTCCGGGATCAGGTTGGAGTATTATGAGGACCATTGGAAGGGCAATGATGAGCCCTACCTGAAGTAGTGATCTTAGTTTTTTAAGATTCACCTGAATTTCACTCAGGTATTTTGCTACTGCTAATGCAGTTGCAACTTTAGCGAACTCAGAGGGCTGTATTCCTATGCCACCAATAGAATACCAAGATGTAGCACCAGAAATATTTTTTCCAAAAAGAAATAAGCCTATTAATAACAAAATGGTAATGAGGTAAAGAATACTCGCAAAGCGTTCAAAAAACTTGGATTTTGCAATCAGAATTACTCCTCCAACAAATAGGCTCACCATGAAAAACAAGAATTGTTTTCCAACGGGTATTTTAAAATTAAAGATGCTTGAATTTTCATTAAAATTTGTGGAATAGATATTCACTAACCCAAAACTCACAAGAGCTAAGTATAGGATTATGCTGATCCAATCGAGTCTGTATAAACTTTTATTCATTGATTGTAAAAGGTTTTCCCGAATAGGGTTTATCGTATTCGCTTACCAAACTTCCTTCGACCATCCTTTTTTCAAGCCAAGAACGTTTCACTTTTTTATTGATGTATTGTTCGAGCATTAAACTAGCGATTGGTGCTGCCCATCTTCCACCCCAATACCCATTTTCTATAAAAACTGCAATGGCAATTTTAGGGTCCTCTTTAGGAGCAAATGCAATAAAAATCGAGTGATCGGTTAGTTGTGTTTTCACTCCATCAATTTTAGTAAAATTCTCAGCAGTACCTGTTTTTCCGCAGACTTCAATGCCCTTGATTCGGGCAATCTTTGCGGTTCCTCTCTCAATTACTTTATGCATACCATCAATTACGACTTCAAAATGTTCTGGATCAATACTGGTGTTTTTACGCAAAAACTTTTGCTGAATTGAATCACCAGAAACCGATCGAAGAAAATGCGGGGTGTAATAATATCCACGATTGGCTATGGCCGCAGTAAAGTTTGCAAGCTGAATGGGAGTAGTTAATACTTCTCCTTGCCCTATGGCATTTGAAATGATTGTAGGAGCCTTCCAACCTCCTTCTTTATACCAAGAGTTATAATAGGACGCATTGGGTATAAACCCTCTCTTTCCTACAGAAAGATCATACCCTAAATAATTTCCAAGTCCAAAACTTTTTAAGTGACTGTTCCATTGGTTTACGCCTTTGTCTGGAGTGTCGTATTTGTTGATTATTTTCTTGTAAGTGTTGGCAAAATAGGTATTACAGGATTGATAAATCCCTTTTAAAAGATCGTTACGAGAACCCCTTCTACAATGGCATTCCATAAAAGCGTTACGGGCATAGAAATGACCTTTGTTGCATTTGAACTGCGTTTCGGGGGTAATGACACCTTCCTGAAGTGCAATTAAAGCATTGAGGGTTTTAAAGGGCGACCCTGGAGGATAAAGCGCTTGCAAGCCTCTATCAAATAAGGGTTTTGCTAAGGTATCTTGGGCAAGTTTTCTGTAGTTTTTTGATCGATCTCTACCCACTAATAAATTGGGGTTGTAGGAAGGAGCACTAACCAAGGCAAGAATTTCTCCAGTCGAAGGTTCTATGGCGACAATTCCACCTCGTTTGTTCTGCATCAAGTATTCTCCATACTCTTGAAGGGTAGCATCTAGGGTTAGATAAATATTTTTGGCTACTTTGGGTTCTACGTCAAAGGTCTTGTTTTTATATTCTCCAATAATTCTATTGAATCGATCTTTTTGAAGAAAACGCTTTCCTTTTTCACCTCTTAACTCATTTTCATACGACTTCTCAATTCCTTGCCTTCCAATCAACTCCCCTTGTTGGTAGTAGGAGTCGTATTTAAGGTCATTGTTATTTACTTCACTTATGTAGCCCAATACATTAGCTCCAAAATTTATGCGGTAATCTCGGAGCGATTTTTTTTGGATAAAAAACCCTTCGTATTTCCACATTTGCTCTTGAAGTGTTGCGTAAGTTTCTTTTGAAATCTGGTTGACAATTACTGACGGAAGTCGCTTAGAAAACTGCCTTGCTTTTTTAAGACTTTTAATTAACTTCTCTTTAGAAATCCCAGTGAGTTCACAAAAGCTAAGCGTATCGAAGGGGATTACGTTTTCTGGAATGATCATGACGTCATAGGCTGGTTGATTCGAAACTAGTAATTTCCCATTGCGATCGTATATGAATCCCCGTTCAGGGTAGTCCGAAATTTCTAGAATTGCATTGTTGTCTGACAACCTCTGATATGAGGTATTGATCACTTGAAGTTGAAACAAGCGACTGATGAATAGGATGCCTATAATGAGGGTAAGTCCTGCCAAGAGTAGCTTGCGCATTAGTTTTTCTTTTTAGTGAGGTTAAGTGTAGCTAATAAAAGTATAAAAGTCAAAGCAGTATTGACCAATGTATTTCGTAAAATAAGTGTAGTATGAGCAACATCAAAGTAGGCTACACTTTGTAGAACAAATTGATGAATCAGAATCATCAAGCCAATGTATAAGGCCTGATTTCCCATGCGCGACTTCATACTGAGTAGGCTGTTACTGTCGGGAATAATACCAAAAGAAAACCGGATGACCCATGGGCGAATGAAGCTAATCAATAAAGTTGCAATGGTGTTAGCACCCGAAGAACTTTGCATTATATCCAAGACGAAGCCTAATAAAAACCCTAATAAAATTAAAAAGAATTGAGAACGGTCGAAGCGATAACTTATGATGAAAAAAAGATAGACTGATGGGCAAGAAAACCCAAAAAGATTAATATGGTCAAAGAGCAGAACTTGTAGCGTAACCGCAACAAAGAAGCCCAATAAAATACCTAAACTATCTTGTACCATCTTCGCTCTTTTTTTGAAGATCTATAAATTCAGATCGTTTTTTATTTTCAATTATATACACATGTTCTAGGTCGGTAAGATTATTCAGTAAAGCCACCTCAATATTATAATAACCTCCAGAGGTTGGGGTTTCGAAATCAATTATTGTACCAATAGGAATTCCTTTTGGGAAATAAGCTGACATTCCTCCGGTCTCTATGGTATCTCCAACTGCGATTGTATTGATTATCGAAACATCGGATAGCACCATTCGAGTGGGGTCATAGCCTTCCCAGGATAAGGATCCAAAAGCACCCTTACCTTGTATTTTAGCATTAATACTGAAGTCTTGATAGAGGATAGAAATTACACTTGAAAAATGTGCGCTGGTTTGTTTTATGATTCCGATGATTCCATTGGGGCCAACGACACTCATACCTTTCAATATGCCATCCGAAGTTCCTTTGTCAATGATTATAATATTCCGGGCTTTGGCATAACTGTTTTTAACAACGGTTGCGGATCGAACCAAGTAATTATTCAATTCGGGATTTGTACTTTCGGAAATTAAATTTTCTGCTTGTTTGTATTGAAGAAGCTCTTGATGCAAAGCGCTGTTTTCAGCAAGGAGACTTTGGTTCGATTCGGTCAAACTGAGATACGACTTCGAATTGTTGATGGATTTAAAAATCCCTCCTGAAATGATAATCCCAAAACGCTGAAGTTTTGATTGGTGATAGCTGCTTCTATAACTCGAGAAAATGATACCAATTCCCAATAGGAAAAGAAAGAGAAGTAAGTTCCTTTTTTGGATTATGATGTTTAAAATCCATTGCATATGCGAACTTATTTAATCAAGATCGTCTTGTAACGCTCAATGTTTTTAAGGACGAGGCCTGTACCACGAACAACGGCTTGTAAAGGGTCTTCAGCAATATAGACAGGAAGATCAGTTTTGAGAGAGATTCTTTTGTCTAACCCTCTGAGCATAGATCCACCTCCAGCTAAATAGATTCCTGTATTGTATATGTCAGCAGCCAATTCGGGGGGTGTTTGCGAAAGGGCTTCCATAATCGCATCCTCAATTCTAAGAATAGATTTGTCAAGTGACTTAGCAACCTCTCTGTAGGATACAATTGCTTGCTTTGGCTTTCCAGTCAAAAGATCTCTTCCCTGAACAGACATTTCTTCTGGTGGATTTTCTAAATCTTCGAGCGCCGCACCAATAGTAATTTTTATTTTTTCAGCGGTACGTTCACCTACGTAAAGATTGTGTTGGCGTCTCATATAATACACAATATCATTGGTGAATACATCTCCTGCAATTTTTACAGATTTATCACATACAATTCCAGACAAAGCAATAACGGCTATTTCTGTTGTACCTCCACCGATGTCAACGATCATGTTGCCTTTGGGTTGCTTGATATCGATTCCGATACCAATTGCAGCTGCCATAGGCTCATGGATCAAATAAACTTCTTTTCCGTTTACACGTTCTGCTGATTCTCGTACCGCTCGCATTTCTACTTCAGTAATCCCGGAGGGAATACAAATCACCATGCGCAGGGAGGGGGTAAATAATTTTTTCTTGAGGGTTGGGATGCTTTTGATGAGCATATTGATCATCTGTTCAGAAGCATTAAAATCAGCAATAACACCATCCTTTAAAGGACGAATGGTTTTGATGTTTTCATGTGTTTTTCCTTGCATCATACTTGCCTCAAGGCCAATAGCAATTACTTTGTTTGTTGTTCGATCAATCGCTACGATGGAAGGACTATCTACAACAACTTTGTCCTTGTGAATAATCAGTGTATTGGCAGTTCCTAAGTCAATTGCAATTTCTTCTGTAAGGAAGTCGAAAAAACCCATAATTACGTATTTTATTTTGGTCTATCCCAAATGTACTAAAAATTAATGTTTAAAATGGCGAATCCCTGTGAATACCATGGACATTTTGTTGGCGTTACAGAAATCAACAGAAAGTTGATCCTTGATCGATCCTCCAGGCTGAATAACCGAACGGACGCCTGCGTTGAATGCAATTTCTACACAATCGGGAAAAGGGAAGAATGCATCACTCGCCATGACACAATTTTCAAGATCAAATCCAAAACCACTTGCTTTTTCGATCGCTTGTTTCAAGGCATCAACTCGTGAAGTTTGACCTGTCCCGGAAGCTAGTAATTGATTGTTTTTGACAAGAACAATTGTATTTGACTTGGTGTGTTTACAGATTTTTGAAGCAAATAAAAGATCTGCTATTTGTTGTTCACTGGGCGTGATTGTAGTAGCAACGGTTAAGTGTTTTTTACTGTCTGTGATCGAATCTTTTTCTTGAACCAAATATCCATTAAGACAAGTTCTTACTGAGTTTTGAAGTAATTCATTGCTTTTTTGAACGTGAAGAACCCGATTCTTTTTACTTTTCAAAATAGTTAGAGCATCAGCATCATAGGCCGGCGCAATCACTACTTCACAGAAAAGACTGTTGATTTTCTCTGCTGTTGCAGTATCGATTGTTCGGTTGCAAATCAAAACCCCTCCAAAGGCAGAAACAGGATCTCCAGCCAAGGCATCTTCGTAGGCTTGTAAAAGGGAAGATCGGCTTGCAAATCCGCATGCATTGTTGTGTTTGAGTATCGCAAAAGTTGGTTCTTCGTTTTGAAATTCTTGCATCAACTGTACCGCTGCATCGATATCCAAAAGGTTGTTGTAGGATACTTCTTTCCCGTGAATTTGGTCGAGTAAGTCATTCAATGGCCCAAAGAAGCTTGCTTTCTGATGTGGATTTTCTCCATAACGAAGGCTTTTGGATTCTTGAATACTCAACTTCAAACTAGCGTCTTCCGATTCAGCATTAAAATAATTAAAGATTGCCGAGTCGTAATGAGATGAAACATTGAATGCTTTTGCAGCAAAATGTTTTCTGTCGCTCACAGTGGGTGCCCCTTCTGATGCGTTTAATACATCTAAAAATTCGACATAATCGTTTTTATCTGAAACACAAATTACATCAGCAAAATTCTTTGCAGCTGCACGAATCAAAGAAATTCCACCGATATCAATTTTCTCAATAATGTCTTGTTCAGAAGCTCCTGATGCTACTGTTTTTTCAAAAGGATAAAGGTCTACGATCACTAAATCGATTTGCGGAATTTCGTATTGTTTCAATTCCTCTTGGTCAGATGCTACGTTTTGACGGTTCAAGATGCCGCCGAAAACTTTCGGATGGAGTGTTTTAACACGACCCCCAAGAATAGAAGGGTAGGAGGTGATGTCTTCTACAGCTACTACATCATATCCTAATTCTTGAATGAACTTTTCAGTTCCCCCCGTAGAATAAAGAGTCACACCAAGTGCGTCTAGTTTTTTAATAATAGGAGCTAATCCGTCTTTATCAAAAACAGAAATTAACGCGGAACCAATTTTTTGAGCTGAATTCATTTTAGGAAATATTTATAGAGATATTATTGGATGTCATATGATCGCTAATCAGTTGATTTACTTGTTCTAGTAAATAAACGTCAGTTTGGTCAAATGCGTTTGCAGTATTGGAGTCAATGTCGATTTGACCAATATTGGTTTGGTTCAAGAAAAGGGGGATTACAATTTCAGATTTTACATCAAGATTACAGGCAATATAATTGTCTTGCACATGCACATCTTCCACTACAAAATTTTCATTGGAAACGGCCACTTGTCCACAAATCCCTTTTCCAAAAGGAATAACGGTGTGGTCGGTAGGAATCCCTGCAAATACCTTCAAGTGAAGTGTCTTAGTTTCTGCTTTAGCAAAATAAAAACCAACCCAGTCATAGGTATTGACTTCATGTTTCAACAGACTGCAGATCGCACCCAGCTTTGTTTCTAAGCTGGTGTCGTTGGAGCCTAGAATAATTGAAACTGCAGACAGTAGTTTTTGTTGGTATTCCAAAAAGAAAATTGTTTTCACAAAAGTATTAAAATTTCTATCCAATGATTTGAATTTACATCTAATTTTAAATCAATTTATGAACTAAATAATGTTTACTTTTATTTCAGTAAAACAGAACAGCCTCAACAATTTAAAAGTTGGATCAAAAGCTCAAGTTTAAATGTTTTACTAATTAGAAAACAAGCGTATGAAACAGGAATTTATTATTACAGGGATGACTTGTGGAAATTGTAAAAAAGGTGTGGAAGAAAAACTGAATTCCATTCCTGAAGTAAGTGAAATTCAAGTAGACTTAAAATCGGGAGCTACAGCAATTGAAACGGAGCAAGCACTATCTTTTGAGGCTATTGAAGCTGTCTTGGGGAGTAAGTATACGGTTACAGATAGGAGGATCGAAACGTCTAAATGGAAAGCCTTATTTCCTTTAGGGCTTATTTTTTTATATGTTCTACTAGGAGCAATCTTTTTACAACTTCCTAACTTTAGTCGTTCTGGTTTTATGATGGACTTTATGGGATTGTTTTTTGTTGTTTTCAGCTTCTTCAAGTTTTTGGGTTATCGTTCTTTTCCAACTTCTTTTGCAACTTACGACCCGATCGCAAAGGCAATTCCAATTTACGGATGGATTTATCCGTTTATAGAAACTGCTTTGGGATTGGCTTTTTTGTTTCAGTTTGAGGTAACAATCGCTTTGTGGGTAAGTTTGTTTATTTTGTCGGTTACAACTCTAGGAGTACTCCGATCCTTACTTAATAAAAATAAAATTCAATGTGCTTGTTTGGGAACCGTCCTAAACCTGCCGATGACTGAGGCTACACTAATTGAAAATATTTTGATGATTTTGATGGCTTTGGGTTTACTTTTTGGCATTGCTTAGTTTTAGTTGTATATTTACCAGACGATTCTGTATATGAAGCAATTGAAAGTCATTTTATTACTCCTCCTGTTTGTCCATTCCAAAATGGGCATGGCACTCAACTTTCATTATTGTGGAGATCATTTAGCTGCCATATCGTCTGCCTATAGCCCCAAAGGCTGTGGGATGGAAATGAATAAAAATCAAAAGACGGATAAATTTTCATTTTCCCAAAAAAGTTGTTGTGCAGATGCACTTGAAATATTTCAAAGCACTGAGGATATTAGCATTGCGGATGATGTAAAAGGATTGGATTTAGATTTCCTTAGCTCTCCAATTCAGGGAATTCGTAAGTTAGCTGGGTTAGCCAACAACCAAAAAACTCAGCTTTACAAAAGACCACCACCACTTCAGAGGCGGCTTTTTAACTTGTATGGTTCTTATGTGTTCTACGAGTAAATCATTGGATAATACCCTATTCAATCGATTTTAGTACACAATGAATTTATACAATATATCATGAGAAATTTATACCTATTTATACTACTACTTAGTTGGTCCGTGCAGTCGCAACAACAACTTACTGGACAAATTAAAATTAAAGAAAACACTACCGAATCTCCAATAGAAGGAGTGAATTTAATTTGGCTGAATACTTCAATGGGAACCATTACAGATCAATCGGGAAATTTTAAACTTTCGATGTCTCCCAATTCGAATAAATTAGTAATCAGTTACCTTGGATTCAAAACAGATACCTTAGTCATCTCTAGCCCTAAGATATTGACCCATACACTTCTTCCAAATACAGACGACGCCTTGGATGAAGTTACTCTAACAGAACGACGAAAGGCCATACAAAAATCGTATTTAGAAGCTCAAAATATCATTCGAGTTTCTAGCGAAGAATTACTGAAAGCGGCATGCTGTAACCTTTCTGAAAGCTTTGAAACCAACCCTTCTATTGATGTCAATTTTGCAGATGCATTGACCGGGACAAAGCAAATTAAAATGTTAGGCCTTTCCAGTCCGTACTTATTGATTTCTGAGGAGAATATTCCGATGGTTCGAGGCGCTTCTCAGATTTACGGTTTAACCTTTACTCCCGGTACTTGGATACAAAGCATTCAAATAACCAAGGGCGCTGGAAGTGTAGTAAACGGTTTTGAGAGTATCGCAGGACAAATTAATACTGAAATTCTGAAACCGTCGTTGGACGCCCCCATTTTTATAAACGCCTATACCTCTGTCAATGGGAGGCAGGAATTCAATGCCCATTTCAACACCAAATGGAGCGATAAGTGGAGTGCGGGTTCCTATGTTCATGTAAACCAACGGACGCAGAAATTTGATAATAATGCCGATTCTTTTTTAGATGTTCCGCTTTCGAAACAAATCAATGTCTTGAATCGATGGCAATATACCGATGCAACCAAAGGTTGGGTAGGATTCGCAAGTCTTCGATTTTTAGATGATCAAAAACAAACAGGCTCAATCGATTTTGATCCAGAGTCTCATAGAAATACTCCTGCATTTTGGGGAAGTGAAATAGAAACCCAACGCCTTGACGCTTCTTTAAAAATCGGCTATGTATTTCCAGAAACACCTTACCAGAGTTTTGGTTTTCAGTCGGCATACAGTAATCACGACCAAGACTCTTATTTTGGACTGAGACGTTACGATATTAAGCACAAGAGTTTTTTCACAAACCTGCTGTTCAATTCAATCATCTCGAACACAAAAAATAAGTTTAAAACGGGAATCAATTTTTCTTTTGATCAATATAACGAACGTGTTGATTTAGTAGATTACCAGCGACGAGAGGAGGTCATTGGAGCTTTTTTTGAATACAGCTATGATAGTTTAGACAAGTTGAATATTACAGCGGGAATACGATTAGATGCACATAATCGATTGGGTACTTTTGTCACACCGAGAATTCATTTGCGTTATAATCCGTGGGAACGATCTGTGCTAAGAGCTTCGGTTGGTAGCGGGAGAAAAGTAGCGAATATTTTTGCAGAAAATCAGAAATTATTCGGAACAAACCGCTTGATTCAGTTGGTAGAAAATGGTGGATCTGTCTATGGACTTCGCCCTGAACGAGCTTGGAATTACGGATTGAGTTTTAGACAAGGCTTTACTTTGTTTCAAAAACAAGGAGATATTACCGCAGATTTTTATAGAACACAATTCGAAGATCAAGTTGTGGTCGATTGGGAGCAGGCTAACCACATTCGATTTTATAACCTAGAAGGCTCGAGTTACGCTAATAGTTTTCAGCTTGAATTGGATTACGAACCTTTTGAAAACACAGCTTTACGTTTGGCGTATAAGAATTACAAAGTCAAAACAACCTATGGTACACAAACCTTGCAAAAGCCTTTACAGCCTGAGGAACGTTTCTTTGCCAACTTTGAATATCGTTTTGAAAACGAAGAAAAAGGTTCCCAGTGGAAAACTGATTTCACCTATCATTTTGTAGGAGAACAGCGGCTTCCTTCCAACAGTAGGGATGGAGCAGGTTTCGCATCAGAGTCCTATGGTTTGTTAAACATGCAAATCACACGTGTTTTTTCAAAGCAATTTGAAGTATATTTGGGAGGTGAAAATCTGGGGAACTACAAACAGTTGAATCCTATTATTAGTGCTGATGATCCCTTTGGCTCAACTTTTGATACTTCGTTGGTATATGCTCCGATTTTCGGAAAAATGTTTTACGCAGGACTGCGTTTTAAATTAAATAATACAGAGAAATGAAAAAAATAATTATACTTCTAATTGCACTATTACCTGTGATTGGATTCGCTCAAAAGGCTAAAAAAGACATTCAGAAGACCAGCTTTGAAGTGAACGGAGTTTGTGGCATGTGTAAGGCCCGTATTGAAAAGCAAGCCTTTACGATCAAAGGTGTAAAATCGGCTACTTGGGATATTCCTTCACACCAATTTTCGGTTATTTACGATGCCTCAAAAACCAGCCTTTTGAACATCCATCAAGAAATTGCCTCTGTTGGACACGACACTCCCTTGGCTACTGCGCCAGATGAGGTCTACAACAGTTTGCATATGTGCTGTATGTACGAGCGGGAAAGCAAAGAATAACATTACCTACAATTTAAGCGAATATTGATTTCTTTAGTCTAATGCTTTAGACTAAAGCTTCTATCTAAAATAATAATTGAATAATGGAAAAAAATACAGGATTCTATTTTAGAATCATACATCGGTATTTAGGATTTTATTTGGTTGGTATTATGGCGGTTTATGCGATCAGCGGGATAGCAATGATTTTCAGGAATGATGATACTTTTAAAATCATCAGTGAAGTAGAAACTACGCTGCCCATTAACCTAGACGAGGTTGCTTTAGGGAAGGCACTGAAAATCAAACGCCTTGCTGTTGAAAAAGTAGAAGGCGACCAATTGATTTTTAAGGAAGGGACCTACAATCAGGCAACAGGTAAAACTGTTTACCTTAAAAAAGAGCTTCCTTATATCCTTGACAAGATGGAGCATTTACATAAAGCAACAACCAACAGCCCTATTTATTGGTTGAATATATTTTTTGGAGTATCGCTTTTGTTTTTTGTGATTTCCTCTTTTTGGATGTTTTTGCCGCATACCTCTGTTTTTAAAAAAGGGATTTACTTTACGCTCGCTGGAATACTAATGACCTTACTTATTTTATTTGTTTAGATTACGCTTTGGAGTATAAAAAAAAGCGATCCATTGGATCGCTTTTTTCTTTTTCACTAGGCATATAATTACATCATGCCCGGCATACCTCCACCCATTGGTGGCATACCACCGCCAGCTGGAGCATCTTCTTTGATGTCCAAGAGGGCACATTCGGTTGTTAAGATCATTCCAGAAACAGAAGCTGCGTTTTCAAGAGCTACACGTGTAACTTTTTTAGGATCAATAATCCCTTCTGCAAGCATATCTACATAAGTTCCGTTTTTGGCGTTGTAACCAAAGTTTTGATCTCCTTCAAGGACCTTAGAAACAACAACAGACCCTTCTCCACCAGAATTCTCTACGATGATACGTAAAGGGGCTTCTATAGCTTTCTTGATGATTTGAATCCCAGTAGCTTCATCTGCATTGTCACTAGCAAGATTGTCTAAAACTTTTTTAGCATTCAGTAGAGCAACACCACCACCAGCAACAATACCTTCTTCTACGGCAGCACGAGTAGCATGGAGTGCATCATCGACACGATCTTTTTTCTCTTTCATTTCAACTTCAGATGGAGCTCCTACATAAAGAACTGCAACACCACCCGAAAGTTTAGCTAAACGTTCTTGTAGTTTTTCTTTGTCGTAATCTGAAGTAGAATTTTCAATCTGAGATTTGATTTGACCTACACGACCTTCGATTGCCTCAGCGGATCCAGCACCATTAACAACAGTTGTATTGTCTTTATCAATGGTTACCTTTTCGGCAGTACCGAGCATTTCTAGGGTTGTGTTTTCAAGTGTATAGCCACGTTCTTCTGAAATTACAGTTCCCCCTGTAAGAATAGCAATATCTTCAAGCATAGCTTTACGACGATCGCCAAATCCAGGTGCTTTTACTGCTGCAATTTTCAATGCTCCACGAAGTTTGTTTACTACAAGTGTAGCTAGCGCTTCTCCATCAACATCTTCAGCAATAATAAGCAGCGGTTTGCCCGTTTGAGCAACAGGCTCTAAGACAGGTAAAAGATCTTTCATTGCTGAAATCTTTTTATCGTACAACAAAATGTAAGGGCTTTCTAAGTCAGCTTCCATTTTTTCAGAATCGGTAACGAAATAAGGAGATAAATATCCTCTGTCAAATTGCATTCCTTCAACAACATCTACATAAGTATCCGTCCCTTTAGCTTCTTCAACAGTAATTACACCTTCTTTACCAACTTTTTCAAATGCTTCCGTAATCAAACCACCGATAGTACTATCGTTGTTCGCTGATATACTTGCAACTTGATGAATTTTTTCAGAAGAACCCCCAACTTCGGTAGCAATCGCGTCTAATTCAAGAACGATAGCTCCTACCGCTTTGTCAATTCCTCTTTTAAGATCCAATGGATTGGCTCCAGCAGCTACATTCTTTAGACCTTCCTTTACAATTGCTTGTGCTAGAATTGTTGCCGTTGTTGTACCATCTCCGGCTAAATCGTTTGTCTTTGAAGCAACTTCTTTTACCATCTGAGCACCCATGTTTTCTAGGGGGTCTTCAAGTTCAATTTCTTTTGCTACACTAACGCCATCTTTGGTTACTTGGGGTGCTCCAAAAGCTTTGCCAATAATTACGTTACGTCCTTTTGGGCCTAAAGTAACTTTAACTGCGTTTGCAAGAGCATCTACTCCTCTTTTGATACCATCTCTAGCATCAATATCAAATACTATTTTTTTAGCCATTTTAATTTTATTTTTTGGTTAAACAATTGCAAGAATGTCGTTCTCTTTCATGATCAAAAAATCTTTTCCGTCATGTTGAAGTTCTGTTCCGGCATACTTTCCATAAAGTACGGTGTCACCTACCGATAGGGTAACGGGGTTCTCTTTGGTTCCAGGACCTACAGCAACAACAATTCCTTTTTGAGGTTTTTCTTTTGCAGTGTCGGGAATGTAAAGACCCGAAGAAGTTTGTGTTTCTGCAGCAGCTGGTTCAATAAGAACGCGATCTGCTAAAGGTTTAATATTGATTGTACTCATAATGTCTGATTTATATTAGAATTTTCATGATGCTACTTTCATAAATTATGCCAGTCTATTCCTTGTCAGTTAAGACAAAAAAAAATGCCAGCTTGTCAGGAAGCTGGCATTAATATGTTTAGATAAATAGTGTTTTTATTCTATGGCAGCTGGTTCTTCTGAATCTGCTGGTACTTCAGGAGCCACTTCTTGAATTACCTCAGGAATGGTTTCCGTTGAAATTTGTTCCAGTGTATTACCATCTAATAATTTTGACTCTGCATCAACATTATTTTGACCTGAATTTAAACTGAAATTTGAAAGTAAAATAAGCACCAATAAAAGTGTAGCTAAAACCCAAGTACTTCGATCTAAAAAATCAGTTGTTTTTTGAACTCCTCCCATTTGTTGAGCTCCACCTCCGAAAGACGAAGAAAGTCCTCCTCCTTTTGGATTTTGAACCATTACTACAAGTATAAGAAGGAAACACACTACTAGGATAAGTGCGATAAAAATTGAAAATGTACTCATTGGATTATTTTATTTTTGTTGTAAATCTTTAATAGCTTTGATTTGGTCTGCAAAGAAACTATTTTTTTCCGGATATTTCAAACTTAATATCTTGTAAGAGAGCAAAGCTTTCTTGAACTTACCTTGCTTAACATAAACTTTGGCCAAAGTTTCTGTCATCAACTCTTCTTTGTCAAATTTAATTTCTTTCGATAAATTTTGTTTTGCTGTATTTGCAGATACGGGCGGTATCTTGGGATTATTTTTCAAAAAGGCATCGATGATATCAATTTTATCTTCAAAAGAATTCTGCAGTTCTGAATCTTCAAGCACTTCGGGACTATTGTTTTTAGTCCATTCAATCCATTCCAAGAAACTTAAATTCACAGGCAAAGATTTCTTTGGAGCCTCAACTACGGTCTTATTTTTTTTAGGTTTTGGAGCAACAGCATCCTCCTGTTCTTGGCCGACTTCTTCTACCTTTTCATCAATTATTGTCTCAAGAACAGGCTTAGTTTTTTCCTTTTCTTGGGGCGCTATTGCAGTTGAATTTTCAACCTCCAGCTCAGAATAAAGCCATTCGTACAATGTGTTACGATCTGGACTGATAACAGCCGTTTTTTTAAGAATCAGATCGAAGTTAAATTTCTCTTGTTCTTTTAAAGACTTTAGATAAAGCGCATAGGCAGCTTGAAAATAGGGGTAACGATAGGTTATTTTCTCTAAAGCGAGACGTTGTTCCTCGTTGAGTGCATCGTAGTTTTTTGATAAAGAAGTAAATTCGGTTACGGTCATCATACTACCATTTTGCTAGTGAAGCGTTAAAAATATCTTGGGTAATGCGCTCAAAGATCTCTCCGTGTGCTGTATCCTTGATGTCGTATAGTTGTTGTTCTGCAGGAAAGTCATAATAGAAAGAAAAACGTGTTTCGTAATTATCATCTTCTTTTTTAACGTTAAAATAGCGAACATTGACTGAGATGGTTAAACGATTTTGAGCTGCTGTATTCTCAGCAGTTGCCGACATGGGTGTTATTCCGTATTCAACAATCTCTCCTTCAAAGACAAGATCACCATTTGTATTGGTTAGGTTGAGGTTCGTTTGATTGATTAAAATATCCTGGAGGGCAAGCGTAAAGTCTCGATCCAAGCCCGGTTCAATAGTAGATCCAGGTCTGTTTCCAGCGACATTTTCAAAATAATTTACTTGAAAAGTTTCTGTCCCAGCTGGGATAGATGCTCCTGTAAAAGAGTAGATTCCACATGAATGTATAGCGAAGCCAAGGAGTAAGGCTCCCAAAATTTGGATGTAATTTTTAATCTTCTGAACCTTCATTTAAATCGTATTGTTTTATTTTTCGGTATAGTGTTCGTTCCGAAATTCCGAGTTCTTCTGCTGCTAATTTACGTTTTCCTTGGCTTCGTTCCAAAGCCCTTTTGATCATTTCAATTTCTTTTTGAAGAAGCGACAAAGGCTCTTCTTCTGTAATTGTTTCGGCATAATCATAGGAATCTTCGGGTTCTATTATGGGCTCCTGAAATTGATTTTCAAGTTGCAATGCTTTTAGAGGCTGCGGATTTTCCTCTACGGATTCCTTCCCGTAAATTTTATTGATTAAGCCCTGATTTTTTTCTTGAACATCCTCTGATGTCTCTTGCTTCATCAGCTCTAAAGTAAGCTTTTTGAGATCGTTTAAGTCGTTCTTCATATCAAAAAGAACTTTGTACAGTATTTCTCGTTCCGAAGCAAAGTCACCGGATTCCTTTTCTCCTGATCTAACAACAGGTAATTGAGCGCCCATATCGGGCAAATAAGCCCTGAGAATTTGAGAATTCAACTCGCGCTCTTTTTCTAAAACTGAAATTTGTTCTGCTACATTTCTGAGTTGTCGGATGTTTCCATTCCAATTGTATTGCGAAAGAGTCATTTGTGCATCCTCATTCAGGCGAACGGTTGGCATGTGGTATTTTTGAGCAAAATCTGATGCAAATTTTCGAAACAATAATGGAATGTCTTCTTTGCGATCTCGCAATGGAGGTAGATTGATTTCAACGGTGCTGAGACGGTAGTACAAATCTTCTCGGAATTTTCCTTTTTGTATGGCATCACGCATTTTTACATTAGTTGCAGCCACAATGCGAACGTTTGTTTTTTGGGTTTTGGAAGATCCTACTTTTAAGAATTCTCCTGTTTCTAATACACGCAAGAGTCGCACTTGAGTAGCTAGGGGTAATTCGCCTACTTCATCTAAGAAAACCGTACCCCCATCGGCTACTTCAAAATAACCACTTCGGGTGTTAGTAGCGCCAGTGAAAGCTCCTTTTTCATGTCCAAAAAGCTCACTGTCGATTGTACCCTCTGGGATTGCTCCGCAGTTTACTGCAATGTATTTGGCGTGTTTTCTGTGCGAATACTGATGAATTATTTTAGGAATGTTCTCTTTACCAACCCCGCTTTCACCGGTAACTAAAACAGAAATATCGGTTGTTGCTACGCGTACTGCTTTTTCTAACGCTCGGTTGAGTAGTGGGTTCATCCCAATGATACCAAAGCGCTGTTTTATGGCTTGAATTGATTCCATCGATTATATAGTTTCGGAAATCCCAACAGGAATTCCTATTAAAGTTGCAGAGGTACAGTCGTTGATTTTTACATCAACAAAATCCCCTACCACATAGTTTTCTTTTGGAAACACCACAACGGTGTTTTGTGAAGTTCGTCCACTCCATTGCAGGGCAGACTTTTTCGATTCACGTTCGATCAAAACACAAACCGTTTGATCTTTATATTCCGCTGTTCTGAAGCGACTGTGAACGCGTTGTTTTTCAATAATTTCCTGAAGCCTACGCAGTTTTACTTCTTCGGAAATATCATCCTCAAATTTTCGTTCGGCCATTGTCCCTGGACGTTCTGAATACGAAAACATAAAGCCAAAGTGATATTGTACATAGTCCATCAAACTGAGAGTATCTTGATGATCTTCTTCTGTTTCTGTAGGGAATCCAGCAATTAAGTCTTGAGAAATGGAACAATTTGGAATAATCTTCCGAATGTTATCAATCAAGTCAAAATATTCTTGTCGCGTATGCAGGCGATTCATTTTCTTTAAAATACGGTCACTACCCGATTGGACAGGAAGGTGTATGTGTTTGCAGATATTATCGAAGGCTGCCATGGCATGAATTACATCAAGTGTAAGGTCTTGCGGATTTGAAGTCGAAAAACGGATTCTCATTTTAGGTTGCGCTTGAGCAACAAGTGATAGTAGTTGGGCAAAATTCAAAGCGGTTTTTTGTTGAAGTTCAGTTGCTTTATCAAAATCTTTTTTAAGCCCACCACCATACCAAAGGTAACTGTCGACATTTTGACCTAAAAGTGTAATTTCTTTAAACCCTTTATTGGCCAAGTCTTGAACTTCATCTAAAATACTTTTCGGATCCCTACTTCGTTCCCTCCCTCTGGTAAAAGGAACCACACAGAAGGTACACATATTATCGCATCCACGAGTGATAGACACATAGGCACTTACGCCATTCGATTGTAAGCGAACAGGAGCAATATCGCCATAGGTTTCTTCTTTAGACAAAATTACGTTTACAGCATTTCGACCGCTTTCGATTTCTTGCAGGAGGTTGGGAAGATCTTTGTAAGCGTCAGGTCCAACGACCATATCGACGATTTTTTCTTCTTCTAAAAACTTATGTTTTAAGCGTTCTGCCATACAGCCCAAAACACCAACCTTCATTTTAGGATTAGTCCGCTTTACCGCATTGAATTTTTCTAAGCGTTTGCGAACAGTTTGCTCCGCCTTATCTCGGATGGAACAGGTATTGACCAGAACAAGATCAGCTTCTTTCATTTCTGTTGTGGTTTCAAAACCTTCAGTTGATAGGATGGAAGCAACAACTTCACTGTCAGCAAAATTCATTTGACATCCGTAGGACTCGATATACAGTTTACGCGCTCCAGGATTCTTTGGGTTTAATTTTTTAGATAAAGGTTCCCCATTAAAATCATTTGGATTTTTATCAAGAGTAGCGTGAAGTGCTTTGTGGTCGCTCATATGTTTATTGTAGAGTGGATTCCAAAACTAAATATGTAAGAATCTCTTTTCTGAGCGTAAAATTACAAAAATTGTTCCATAATGTCATCTTGTCAGGTCACTTCGTTTTCAATGGTTTTTTAGTATGCGAAATCAAGTCAATTGAACCTATTTTGGTTTGCCTTTTTGAGGCGTATTTAAATTTTAGTTTCATTATAATTTTGAGACCTAAGAAAAAACCAATTACTTTTGTCAGCAGAAAAGAGCACACATGGCAAAGAATTTGGTTATTGTTGAGTCCCCAGCTAAGGCTAAAACTATCGAAAAGTTTTTAGGAAAAGATTTTAAAGTTGCCTCGAGTTTTGGGCATATAGCTGATCTGCCTTCCAAAGAGTTAGGTGTTGATGTAGATGGAGATTTTTCTCCCAAATACATTGTTTCCGATGATAAAAAGAAAGTTGTTACGGAACTAAAATCATTAGCTAAGAAAGCGGATATGGTTTGGTTGGCGAGTGATGAAGATCGAGAAGGAGAAGCCATTGCATGGCATTTAGTACAGACTTTAAAGCTAAATGAAAGCAATACCAAGCGTATTGTTTTTCATGAAATAACCAAAAATGCGATCCTAAAAGCGATTGAAAACCCACGCGAAATTGATTACAACTTAGTCAACGCTCAACAAGCTCGAAGAGTATTGGATCGTTTGGTGGGATATGAATTATCACCCGTACTTTGGCGCAAAGTTAAAGGGGGTCTTTCAGCTGGGAGAGTGCAATCGGTATCTGTACGTTTGATAGTTGAGCGCGAACGAGAAATAAAAGCATTCTCTGCACAATCGATGTATAAAACCCAAGCAGATTTTTTGTCTTCTCAAGGGAAAACAATCAAAGCAAATTTGAATACCACCTTTGATCAACCCTATCAAGTACAAGATTTCCTTCTAGAAAATGTGAATGCACAATTCTCTATTGGATCTAAAGAAACGAAGCCAGCCAAAAAGAGTCCAACCGCACCTTTTACAACCTCTACCTTGCAACAAGAAGCTTCACGAAAATTATATTTTTCTGTAAGCAAGACCATGACCATGGCTCAGCGTTTATATGAAGCTGGTTTGATTACATATATGAGAACCGATAGTATGAATCTTTCAAAGGAAGCTCAAACTGCTGTTCTTTCTACCATTGAAAATAATTATGGAGCAGCGTATGCACAAGCCCGAACCTTTAAAACAAAGAGTAAAGGAGCACAAGAAGCTCATGAAGCCATTCGACCAACGGATGTAACCAAGGCTAAGATTGAAGGAGATTACGACCAAATGCGCCTTTACGAGTTGATTTGGAAAAGAACTGTTGCCTCCCAAATGAGTGACGCACAATTGGAGCGAACACAGCTAAAAATTAAAGCATCAACGCACAAAGAAATTTTCACTGCCAAAGGGGAAGTGATCAAGTTTGAGGGCTTTTTAAAAGTATATCTTGAAGGTGTAGACGAAGATGAGGAAGAAGCAGAAGGGATGTTGCCAGCAGTGAATCAAGGTGATCTCGTTGACTTGAAGTCTCTCGTTTCTACCCAACGATTTTCAAGGCCACCCTATCGCTATTCAGAAGCTGCCTTAGTCAAAAAACTAGAAGAATTAGGAATTGGACGTCCCTCTACCTACGCTCCGACAATTTCAACGGTTCAAAACAGAGGATATGTTGCTAAAGGAGTAGTTGAAGGGGCGGAACGCAACTACCATCAATTGTCTTTGAATAAAGGTGAAGTCGAGGTCAAGCTCTTGACGGAAATGGTTGGTTCCGACAAAGGAAAACTTGTTCCTACCGATATTGGAATGATTGTAAACGACTTTTTGGTCAATAATTTTAAAGATATTTTAGACTACAGTTTTACGGCTCAAGTTGAAAAAGATTTTGACGAAATAGCTGAAGGGAACGAAGATTGGATTAAAATGATCAAAGGATTTTATGGTGATTTCCATAAGATGGTAAACTTTGTTCAAGAAAATGCAGAACGCGAATCAGGTGAACGTAGTCTAGGGACTGACCCTAAATCTGGAAGAGAAGTTAAAGTGCGTTTAGGAAAATTCGGTCCCATAGCTCAAATTGGAAATGCAGATGACGAAGAAAAACCAGTGTTTGCCAGTTTAACCACCGAACAACAATTAGACACCATAACTTTTGAAGAAGCGATGGAGTTATTCCAATTGCCCAAAAGTTTGGAAGATTATGAAGGACAGCCCGTTAGCGTTAACAATGGTCGTTTTGGCCCCTATGTCAAGTTTGGCGAAGTATTTGTTTCGCTCCCTAAAGGAACCAATCCGATGGAAGTTGACGACGCAATGGCGATTGAACTTATTGAAGAAAAGAAGAAGGCAGACGCACCTATATATACTTACAAAGACCTTCCTGTCACAAAAGGGAGTGGTCGTTTTGGACCTTTCATTAAGTGGAGTGGCATATTCATCAATGTAAACAAGAAGTACGATTTTGATGCACTCAGCACACAAGATATCGAAACATTGATTGACGATAAAATCCAAAAAGAAATTGACAAGGTTATTCACGATTGGAAGGACGAAGGAATTCGTGTAGAAAAAGCTCGATGGGGAAGATCCAACATCATTCAGGGGAAATTGAAAATTGAATTGTCAAAAGATATTGACCCCACTAAAATCACTTTAGAAGAGGCTATAAAACGTATAGAAGCGAAGAAGCCTGCTAAGAAAAAAGCGAAGCCAAAAGCAAAAGCGAAAACAAAAGCAAAGCCAAAGGCAGCAAAAAAGAAATAAGAAGATGAGTCTGGATCTCTTTGAACCCGTTAATGAAGCTGTTTTTGGTGTTTCGGTTCTATTACCGAAACAAGTTTTGGGTAAAAAAATAAAAGTACATACTGAGCAGCTAGGTTTCCCAGAGCTGAATGATATTAAAATAGCCCTTTTTGGAGTCCGCGAGAACCGAAACGGTTTCTTTTCTTCTACAGCTTACGAAATGGATGAATTCCGCAAACAGTTTTATCAATTGTATCCAGGGAATTGGAGTGTTGAAGTAGCGGATTTAGGCGACTTGCCTAACGGAGAGACTCCTGAAGACAGTTATTTTGCAATAAAAGAGGTTTGCATAGCCTTGAAGCAGATGGATATTATTCCCGTCATTATAGGTGGGACACAAGATTTGACTGTTGCGGTTTATCGCTCTTTTGAAAATGCCATGCAATGGGTGAATATGGTTTCCGTAGATAATCGTTTCGACTTTTCCCAGGACGAGGAATTAATTTCAGGAAAATCCTATATGAGTAAAATCATCATGGAAAACCCAAGTTATTTATATAACTACACCAACATAGGGTATCAATCCTATCTTATTGCTCAAGAAGAATTGGATTTGATGGAAAAACTTTTTTTTGAATCGATTCGCTTAGGAAGTGTACTGGATAACAATCAGGTCACCGAACCAGCTTTTAGAGAAGCAGATATCGCAAGTTTTGACATGAAAAGTCTCCGAAGTTCCTCTGACGGAACCTATGCACAAGGTGCGCCAAACGGAATAGACAGTCGAACAATATGTGCCTTGTCTCGATACGCTGGAATTAGTGACCGCTTGAGTTTAGCAGGTTTTTTTGACCTACCGAACAACACGCTTTTTCATAAATTATTAGCGCAAGTCATTTGGTATTTTATTGAAGGAGTGGATTGTCGATTTGGTGAATATCCCGTCAATATAAGTCAAAATTTTAAGCGCTATACGGTAGCAATGTCGGACCGAGAAATGGTGTTTCATCAGAGCGAAAAAAGTGGAAGATGGTGGATAGAATTACAAAATGAAAACTATTTAGATAATAAATCAAAAAGTAAGACGTTATTATCTTGCATGCATCAAGATTATCTAGATGCTTGCAACGATATTTTACCCGACAGATGGTGGAAAGCCACAAAAAGAGGATGAGTGATTGAATCTTTTTATTTATCTTAACGCGGTAGAAATCTATATTGAAGAAATTGAAAAGCCCTTAAAAGAGCAAAATCTTTTATGAAAAAAATATTTGTTTTAATTGCCACCGTTCTACTCCTTATTGGATGTGGGAATAAGAGGGGTGAATTAGTCGGAGTTAAACAGAAGAAATGGTTTCCTGAAAAACCTTTTGGAATGACTAAAGTCGATGGTGGAGCTTACATCATGGGAAAGGCCGACGATGATATGGCTCAACTCCAAAATGCGCAAGCTAAAACAGTTACTGTTCGTTCTTTTTATATGGACGAAACAGAAATCACAAATAGTGAGTACCGACAGTTTGTTTATTGGGTTCGAGATTCAATTGCTTTAGCAATGCTAGCTCGGAAAGCTGATGAATTGGATTTAGGTGAAGAAGCAGGTGATGGTATTGGTGAGTTTGCTTTTGCAGATGCAGATACTGCTGACCTTACTGAATTTCAGAAATACATGAAGGCCAATTACTACGATCTTAATGAAGATCTGTATGCTGGTCGTCCGTTGAATTGGGATAATGATATTGCATGGTCCCCAGAAGATTATGTAGACCAAGCCTATGTTGAAGTTATGGATAGCCTATATCTACCGCCAGAAGTTTGGTACAATGGCGAAATGAAACTCGATATCAATAAATTGAAATATAAATATTCATGGTTTGATGCTGAAGCAGCTGCTTTGGAAAGAAAAAGAAACCCATCTGTACGTGATCGTTTACCTTTTATCAAAAAAGAAGAGATTGAAATTTACCCCGATACAACGGTATGGATTAAGGATTTTAATTATTCTTATAACGAACCCATGCACAACGACTATTTCTCCCACCCAGCATATCAAGACTACCCTGTTGTGGGAGTTTCTTGGAGTCAGGCTGTAGCATTTTGTAATTGGAGAACGAGTTATAAAAATTCATACCAAAGGAAAAACAACAAGCCCCTTGTCAATTATTTCAGATTACCCACTGAAGCAGAATGGGAATATGCCGCACGTGGTGGAATACCTTCTGGTATTTACCCATGGGGATCACCCTATTTGTTAAATGATCGAGGTTGTTTTTTAGCCAACTTTAAACCCTTGCGAGGAGATTATTCTTCTGATCAAGCGATGTATACTGTTGAAGCCAAATCATACTTAGCCAATGATTATAACCTCTACAACATGGCAGGTAATGTTGCTGAGTGGACAGGATCGTCATACGACCCAAGTGCATACGAATACGTATCGTCTTTAAATCCAAACCTTTCGCTAGCTCAGGAGAAAAGAAAAGTAGTTCGTGGAGGTTCTTGGAAAGACGTTGCTTATTTTCTTAGAGTAAGTTCTAGAGATTTTGAATACGCTGATACTGCTAGAAGTTATATAGGATTCAGAACCGTACAAGATTATTTAGGCTCTGAAAAAGTTAAAATTAAATAGAAATAATTATCTTTAACACATACAAATTTATTCGAAATATGGACGCAAAACAGTTAAAAGGAAGATTAAGAAGAAAGATTATCATGCACATGTTATTCCAAATTGGAGGAGCAGTGGTAATTGTGGGAGCATTATTTAAAATACTCCACTTGGAGATAGGACCCATCACAGGTGGGGTAGTACTAGGTTTAGGTCTCGGTACTGAAGCTATTATTTTCTTAGTAGGAGGACTTATGTTAGACGATGCTCGTGAAGAGCATGCTGCATTTGTAGAACATCAAATGGAAGGATCTAGTCACGGAAATTCTTCATCGCATTCTGAAGAAGGCTTATCTAGCAAAATTGATGCAATACTCCAACAAGCAAAGCTAGATGTAAATTTAGTTGATGGCTTAACTTCAAGTATCAGAAATCTTGAGGCATCTGCAAAAGCACTTACACCAGCTGCTGATGCAATTTCTTCGTCAAACAATTATTCAGATCAATTGGCTAAAGCTGCTGCTCAATTAGAAGCTTTAAACCAGTTATACAGTTCTCAAGTTGCTGATGCTAACACTCAGTCTTCTTATAACGAACAAGTAGCTGAAAACACACAACAGTTCAAAGCTCAAATGGAGGCTATGTCTGCAAACTTAGCTTCACTTAATCAAGTTTATGGCGGAATGCTTTCTGCAATGAACAAAAACTAAGAAGCATGGCTGGAGCAAATGAAACCCCACGTAATAAACTTATTGCGTTGATGTACTTAGTGTTCATTACCATGTTGGCATTGAACGTTAGTAAAGAGGTTTTGGATGGATTTGGACAAATGTTCAAGAAAATTCAGAGCGCAAATGAACGAGTGAATTCAGGTAATGAAATTTATTATCAGAAAATCGCCGTTAATGCTGAAGAAAAAGAAGGCAAATGGATCGGTCACAATCTAACCGCTAAAGAGATTCGTAAAGAATCAACGGCATTCTTCAATAGAATTCAAGAGATAAAAAATTCGATAACGGCAGATCGTATTGCTGATGATCCCGAGTTAGATAAATATTCTGAAATGGACAAAGGAGAGCAACTGGATTTGATCTTTTTCAATGCCAGTGGAGTCTCTGATCAAGGTAAAGAATTTATCGAACAAATGAATAACTACAAAATGAGAGTCATTCAGGTATTTGCGAGTCAATACCCTCAATACACGGAACTGGTTGAAGAACGTTTTCAGGCTGGTGACTTTGAAGGCAATATTCTCAATAAAGACGGTCAATCTCAACCTTGGTTGTCGGCAAACTATGAAGGCTTTCCCCTTATTTCATCTTTAGCAAAACTAACGATGATGCAGAACGACATTCGACTAACGGAGAGTGATGTACTAAACGCATTGTTAGGGAAAGAGCTTGAAGCTGGAAGTAAGGTTACCAAAGACAATTACATCACCCTTTTAAAGACAGAAAAAGGTGCTTATTATCAAGGAGAAACTTTTGATGGAAGTATTCTTTTAGGAAGAAAAGGTGGTGCTCAAAATCCAAATGAAGTACGAATTTCTTTGGATGGAAAAGCATTGGTCGAATCTCAGTACGAATTGATTCCAGGTGGAATTAAACTTAAGGTTGACGCAGGACGTCCAGGAGATCACAAAATATCGGGAGATTTAGTTTTCAAGAACAACGGTATGGAATCGAGAATTCCTGTTGATCAAATGTATTCGGTAATTGCAAAACCAAATTCGGCTGTAATTTCTGCTGATAAAATGAATGTGGTATACCGAGGAGTAGCTAATCCAATGACAATTTCTATCCCGGGTATTCCCGATAATAAAATCAGTGCATCTGCACCCGGTCTTAAAAGGCTTAGAGGGAGTAAGTTTATTATGAATCCTGGTAAAGGAAGAGAGATAAAAATTACTGCCAGTGGTACATTACCCGATGGTCAACGAGTTTCAACTTCTACTAAGTTTAGAATTAAGGATATTCCAAGACCAACAGGTACAGTTCGAGGTCAAATGGGAACCATCAAAATTCCTAAAAACAATTTATCTATAGCAACTATTGGTGCTGTATTAGATGATTTTGATTTTGATATTAAGTTGAAAACGGTAAGCTTCAAATTCAAAGTCCCTGGGCAAGCAACTATTTCTGTAAATGGAAATAAGCTAAATACAAAAGCTAAAGGAGCTTTACGAAGAGCTAAAGCTGGGCAATCTGTTCAGATCTTTGATATAAAAGTTCAAAACCCAAATAATCCAAGTTACCGATTTAAGAAAGTATCTCCGGTGATTTGTGAGATCGTAAACTAACACTAAAAGTCATGAACACAAGATCTTTCTATTCTTTTATTCTTATATCGTGTACGTTCATCAGTACTGCTATGGCTCAGTCCAATTTGCTTAACGCTCGAGTTCCTCAAGAAATTGGGCAACTCAACGAGCAGCAGGTAGAAGCTAATGATGAAACTCCACTCGCGTATGGATTTATAGATGATCGGGATATTTTGTGGTCTAAGACCATTTGGGAAATTGTAGATTTAGATGAACGAATTAATTTTCCGTACTACTATCCTACAGATACACTCAATTTAGGTCCAGATCGTAGATCGTTATTTCATGTTTTGAAAAAGAATTTACGGAATGGAAAAATCAAGGAAGTTTATGACGATGATTATTTTCAGTCGAAATTAACCTATCAAGAGATTTTAGATAAGTTAGTAGCAATCGACACCTTAGAAGCTGGTATTGAACAATTGAATGCAGGTGAAGAACTTGATCCTCAGTACATCAACAGAAGAACAATTACTGCTGCTGAAATTAGACAATACAGAATTAAAGGCACTTGGTATGTTAACAAAAGACTCGGTGAATTGAAATACCGTTTATTGGGTATTGCCCCAGTTGCTCCTGATGTTTATACACTAGATTTACCTGAAGAAGAACAGGATTTAGTAGAATTGTTTTGGGTTTGGTTTCCCGATGCAAGAAAATCGTTAAATGCCTCTAAGGTATTTAATAATAGAAACTCATCACAACCCATTACCTATGATCACATGCTCAACTCGAGACGGTTCAACTCGTTGATTTACAAAGAAGAAAACGTATATGAAGATCGTAAAATCGAAGAGTATATTTTTGAAGATGCCTTAAAACAACTTCTAGAATCAGAACGTGTTAAGTCGGTTATACGAGATTTTGAACAAGACCTATGGAACAATTAAATTGTTCTTTATAGATTTAAAAAACGCTGCTTATTGCAGCGTTTTTTTTTACTTTTATTTTATATGAAACATTCGCTTATAGTAGGTCTAGGATTAGCAGGTTTGGCATATGCCGAACAGCTCAGACGTGCAGGATTGTCTTTTCATATTATCGATGGTGGAGTGGGAGGCTCGTCCCAAATTGCAGCTGGAATTTATAACCCTACAGTTTTAAAACGTTTTTCTCTTTCTTGGAACGGTGACCTTTTTCATTCCTATGCACTACCTTTTTACGAACAATTGCAAGCTCGTTTGGATTCTGAGTTCATTCATCCAGCTCCAATTCAGAAAATATTCAATACGCTCAGTGAACACAATGATTGGGTTTCAGCCTCAGATCAGCACGGTTTAAAAATATTTATGGATCCAAAAATCCACACCGATATTCCTAATGAGGTAAAGAGCCCGCTTGGTTATGGGCAAGTTAATTTTACGGGTCGAGTTGCTACTCAAATTCTCTTAAAGTCTTTTAGAGACTCACTAAAGCCAGAAGAATTAACTACGGAGAACTTTGAATATGATCAGTTGGAAACAACTGTTGAGAGGATACAGTACAAACAAATTAAAGCAAAGCATATTGTCTTTTGTGAAGGCTATCAAATGGTCAATAACCCATTCTTTAACAAGTTGCCCTTGATCGGACTTAAAGGTGAGATTTTGATCATAAAGGCACCTTCCTTAAAGTCTAAATCTATTTTGAAAGGACCAATCTTCATTGCACCTATTGGGGGTGATTTGTATTGGGCAGGAGCTACCTTTGAACGAAATGACAAAACTTTAGCCTGTACTGAACAAGGCCGCTCTTGGATAGAAGAACGTATCCGTAACATGATTTCTTCAGAATACGCTGTTCTAGAACATATTGCTCAAATAAGACCAACAGTTCTGGACCGTCGTCCACTTATTGGGTCACATCCAGATCATCAAAACATTCATCTTTTAAACGGTTTTGGTGCACGTGGCGTGCTGGGTGCGCCCCTACTTTCGAAATGGTTATCCGATCATATTGAAGGAATATCCGAACTTCCTGCTGCAGTCAACTTGTCTCGCTTTGAAAGTTATTTTAGACAAACCGACTAAACGCTAGTTTATTTCATTTGCATTCATCAAATTTGCAAAAAATTTTTTATGCTTAGCGTTCAAAACGTATCAGTATCTTTTGGAGGTGAATATTTGTTCAAAGACATTTCATTTCGCTTAGGTCCAGGAAACCGAGTGGGTCTTGTGGGTAAAAATGGAGCAGGTAAATCTACTCTTCTTCATTTAATTGCTGGTGATACCCCAGTTTCTGAGGGTACTATTTCTCAAGAGAAAAGTATTCAACTTGGATTTTTAATGCAAGATATTGATTTTGATATGGGAAGAACGGTTCTCGAAGAAGCATATCAAGCCTTTTCAGAAATCAAATCGCTTGAGGTTCAGATGGAAAAAATTAATCATGGTTTGTCTACGCGAACAGATTATGAGTCAGAATCATATAATGAACTCATCATTCAGCTCAATGAAGTTAGCGAACGCTATGAAATTATAGGGGGTTACAATTATCAAGGTACAACAGAACGAATACTTCAAGGCCTTGGTTTTACTTCAGCAGATTTTGATAAACAAACCGATACCTTTTCAGGCGGATGGCGCATGCGGATTGAGTTAGCCAAATTACTTTTACAACCCAACGATATTCTGTTACTGGATGAGCCAACCAATCACTTGGATATAGAATCGATTATATGGTTAGAAGACTTTTTGAGAAAATATAAAGGTGCTGTCGTTTTAGTTTCTCACGATAAGATGTTTTTAGATCAGGTTACCAACCGTACCATTGAAATTGTTGGAGGACGAATTTACGATTACAATAAAGCCTATTCTAAGTATATGATTTTACGAGAAGAGATTCTCACGCAACAACGCGCAGCTCAAAAAAATCAAGAAAAACAGATTCAACAGACCGAAAAGCTAATTGAACGATTTAAGGCAAAAGCCTCAAAAGCAACCATGGCACAGTCGCTTATTAAGAAGCTTGATAAGATTGACCGGATTGAACTTGATGTTGAAGATAATCGCGCAATGAAATTGAGTTTTCCCGTTTCAAAACAACCGGGTAAAATGATCATTGAAGCCAAAAGGATAAAGAAAGCTTATGAGGACAAGATGGTTTTGCAGGGTGTGGATTTTGAAATTGCACGCGGTACAAAAACAGCTTTTGTTGGGCAGAATGGACAGGGAAAATCTACTTTGGCTAAGATCATTGTAGACGACATAACCTATGAAGGCGATTGTGCTCTTGGGCATAATGTGATGTTGGGTTATTTTGCACAAAATCAGGCAGAATATTTAGACGGAAATTTGACCTTATTGGAGACCATGCAGGATGCTGCTACTGACGCCAATCGTTCTCGTGTTCGAGATCTTTTGGGCTCTTTTCTATTTCGTGGTGACGACGTAGAGAAGCGCGTAAAAGTGCTTTCAGGTGGAGAGCGGAATCGTTTGGCTCTAGCCAAATTGATGTTACAGCCCTTCAACGTTTTGATTATGGATGAACCTACTAACCACTTGGACATAGATTCGAAGAATGTGTTGAAAGAAGCCTTACGTAAGTTTGAAGGGACTTTGATTTTAATTTCGCATGATCGAGATTTCCTTCAGGGTCTGAGTGATCGTGTATTAGAATTTAAAGATCATAAACTCAAAGAATACTTAGGCGATATTAATTTATACCTAGAGCAGAAAAACCTTGATTCCCTAGTTGCGTTGGAACTTAAAGAGAAAGTTAAAAGTCAAAAACCAGCCCCGAGTAAAAATGATTACGAAAGTCAGAAAAAATTAAAGTCGCTTCAAAACAGGCAATCAAAAATTGAGCGAGAAATTGCCGAGCTTGAAAAAGAACTTAAAATTTCCGACGCAGCATTAGAAAGTAATTATGAGCAAACCATTGCTCAAGCAAATTTCTTTGAACACTATAATGGGAAAAAGGATCAATTAGGTCTTTTGATGAAGAAATGGGAAGTTGTAGCCGAAGAACTAATGGAATTTGAAATCTAATGGAAGAGCATTTTTTTCAATGTCCCTATTGCTGGGAAGAAATTTCTATGTTACTCGAACCATCGAATCAAGAACAACAGTATATTGAGGATTGTGAAGTATGTTGTCGTCCGATTCAAATTCAATATTCTTTTGAAGAAAGCCTTCAATCGTTTTCAGCACAATCTTTAGAGGATTAATTTACTTGCTTCATAAAATTGGATAACATCTGTTCTGTGATTACTGGATTCGCTCCTTTTTCTTGAGCTACAAGCGCTCCCATTGCACAGGCTTTTCCCAGTGACTCATCTGGGGTTTTCTCTTGAAGGAGCAAGCTTAAAAGCGTCCCTAGGAACGAGTCCCCAGCTCCAACGGTATCCATAACTTGAGCAGGATAGCCCTTTTGAGTATAAAAAACTCCTTCGTGAAATAAAACTGCACCGTCTTTGCCCAAGGTTACGCAAATTGTAGGGGTATCGGTTTTGTTTGCAATGAATTGAATTTGTTCTTTTAAGCTCTTGGTTTTCATGCCTAGCGCAACACAAATTTCTTCTATTTCTTCGTCGTTGAATTTAATGAAATTCGACTGACTCATAAATAATTCTACATCTGGAATGGAGTAGTGGGGAACTCTCAAGTTAACATCAAAAACAGGGTAGGGGGCAATTTCTAATAAGTCTAGCAAACATTTTTTAGATACAGAATCACGAGCGACGAGGCTTCCAAAAACAAAAGCATCGGAAGTATACAGGAGTTCTTTATGTTCGGGTTGTAATTCAATTTTATCCCAACTAACAGGATGATTGATTTCATAGGATGCCGAATCTTGTTGATCTAGCGTTACAGTAACGCTACCAGTATCAAACTTGTTATTTATTTGTATGTATTTAGGATCCAGACCCAGCGCTTTTATTTGAGCAATGATTTCCTGCCCCTGTATGTCATTTCCAACGCTACTGATCATCTGCGAATCCATACCCCAAGATTTGATGCGTAAGGCAACATTCAAGGGTGCACCGCCTAATTTTTTTTCCTCTGGAAAAAGATCCCATAAAACTTCTCCAAAACATACTACCTTTTTCATGAATTACTTAATTAGCTGCTTACTTAGGCGTTCAAGCGAAATCCCTTTAGTTTCTGGCATCATAAATAAAACAAATACAAGTTGGAGGACCATCATCCCAGCGAATAAAATAAAAACGTAGCCAGGATTTGGGAATGCAGACAAGGCTACGGGCATGAAAAGTGTAATAAGTGCGGCCAGTACCCAATGGACAGAACATCCAAACGATTGTCCTTGAGCTCGAAGACTGTCTGGGAAAATCTCAGAGATGAAAACCCAAATAACGGCCCCTTGACCAATTGCATGAGAAGCTATAAATAGGAATAAAAAGACAGGAACACTAATGCCTTGCCATCCTTGTAAAAATGCAATGGAAACCAATGACAATGAAATGATGTAGCCAATCGAACCGATAATCATCAAAAGTCTCCTTCCTATTTTGTCTATTAAGTACAGCCCTAAGAGTGTAAAAATTAAGTTGGTTACTCCAATCCCAATACTACTCAATAAGGCAGCACTTTCTTCCAGTCCAGCGGCTTCAAAAATTCGAGGTGCATAGTATAAAAAGGCATTGATCCCTGAAAGTTGATTAAAAAACGCAATTAAGAAGGCTAAGATTATGGGAAATCGATAGGTTTTAGAAAACAAAGGTTTTTGATTGTCTGACTCTTGTTCTACTTGAATTTCTTCGATCTTAGAACCGGTTAATTCTTTCCCGCTAATTTCTTTAAAGATTGCCTGTGCTTGGGCTAAATCTTTTAACTTAAAAAGTACCCATCGAGGACTTTTTGGTACGGTTAGAATCCCTAAAAGATATAAAACTGCTGGTAATGCTTCAATACCAACCATCCAACGCCAAGGTTGTGTTCCAACGTCTTTCAATAGAAAATTAGAGATGAAAGCAACTAAGATTCCAAACACAATATTGAATTGATATAGGGCAACCAACTGACCTCTTTTGTGAGCAGGGGCAATTTCAGAAACATAGGTTGGTGCAGCAATAGTAGAGGCTCCAACGCCTATTCCTCCTAGAAACCTAAAAAACGAAAAAGTATAGGGGTCTAATGCTAAGCCTGAACCTAGAGCAGAAATAAGGTATAAGACACCAATTCCAATTAGGGTGTTTTTTCTTCCAAAGTAATTACAGGGGTAACTAGCGAAAATGGCACCCAGTACTGTTCCCCACAAAGCCATGGACATTACAAAGGTTCCGTGAAAAAGATCGGAGGTGCTCCACAAGCTTTGAAGCTGTTGATCCGCTCCAGAAATAACTACGGTGTCAAACCCAAACAAGAAACCAGCTAAGGCCGAAATCAAGGATATTTTAAATACTTTGTTCATTTTGAAAATCGTTAAAGTCTAAATATACTCATATTATAGAGGACCGCATCTTGATTGTCAGATTTAAGTTTCTATTCGATTAGATCCAGACTTCGGAAATGAAAAAAGGATATATAGAAAATGATTTTGTAACTTTGGGAAATACAAAAAATATAGGGGTATAGAATATAAGAAAAAAATTCGAAATAGTTATTTTTTGAATGCCAATAAACCCAATCAAAAGTCCTTATCACCTCCCTTTAATACTATAATAGTTACTATTACCGTTAATTAAAAGATAAAAATGTACAAAGCAACTGATTTTCAACAATTCGAAAACATGCATGAAGAACAGCTTCCTGTTCCAAAGTATAAATTACATAATTGGACTCATTTTGCGGGCTTGTATGCAGCAGAACATGTCGCAGCTACAGAGTTTGTCATTGGAGCAACTTTTGTTGCTTTAGGCGCAAAGACAATGGACATTATTCTTGGCTTGCTAATTGGAA